>Ga0228711_1001245_pt1 | contig 36766 bp, 19 predicted proteins | sample MedpolnodulmetaG_2_FD_177996 | JGI IMG/M metagenome (GOLD analysis project Ga0228711, IMG submission 177996) | Root nodule microbial communities from Medicago polymorpha collected in Santa Monica, California, United States - brown nodules | ecosystem: Host-associated > Plants > Roots > Nodule... | reverse complement strand
TGGAGCAGAATAATTAAGTTCTAAACAGAGGAGGTAAAATCAACTTGAGATGCTTTTGCAAAATCAGGTCCAGCATCCACAAATCCCAAACAAATCACATCTTTATTATTAATAGGAAGGAACGTTCTCATTCTGCAACACTAGATCAATGGAAGGAACATCTGGTCCAATTCTTGAAGAACTAATATCTCTACTTGCAAAATATGTTCCAAATGGACAATGGTGCTACAGGTTCAACAGTAAAAACTTCATTATAGATGGTATAAATAAGGATAAACACTACTATTCTTAGTACCACCAAATCCATTTTGGACAATTTTACATTTTAACCAGAAACAGAAACTCAAATAGATTTCACACCAATGAGATACTCAACTGATTTTTCATATAAGAAAGAACTTGGAGCAGTACTAACAGGGTTCGTTAAAAGAGATGTAAAAATAAGATTTTTAGATACATCAAAGTCTAACCATATGATTTTGAAGTTTATCACACGTAGTTTTAACCATTAGTAGTTCAATAGAATTATATTTCACATGACTTTTATGTAAAAACAATCTTGGATTTCTATTATTATTTCCTGTTTAGTATAAAATCTTGTAATTATATGCTCAATGATAGGAAAGATTACATCTACTTTTTACTGTAGTTAATTATTTTGATTTATAATTTTTCTCTGGTGTCCAAGTACGGGCCGATTGACCGACCTTGGTGACTAGCCTTAAGCAAATGTTGTTTTGGCTTTTGTTTGCATAACCTTGCCAAACAATTCAAGCTCCTTCTTTTCTTGGTTTGACTTGTTCTTAATCATGCTACGGTTTTTCATCTTTTTGTTGATGTATAGGAAGACCTGTTCATGTATCAGATGAATTTGATGCCCCTTTTCTACTTCTAATCATTAAGCAAATATTTTTCCCTTTTTCTCTTTATGTTTTCCTTGGTTTCTCTTTATCTGATTAACTCTTCTAACTATTTTTGTCATGTTGTCTGATCAATTAAATATAACCATTTTCTCCTGTGATTTGTTGAACATAAATGGCAAAACAGCCACTGGTTTTTGTCACAATTTAACACAATACTTAATTCATCTTCATGGATGCACAAGAGCCCTTATCTTGGATGAGCAGTTTGGTCTAAGTTCTACCTTCATAGGAAATTTTGCTTGCTTCACATTAAGGAGTAAAATATGTTAAATTGAAGTCCATATCCAGTGGTTGGTGTATATAATAAAACAAACTTTTGTAGCCACATTGTACATAATCTGTTTAACTTAAGACTTTGCAGCTGTTCAATGTGTAGGTTACTATATAATAATTAACAATAAAAAGGGTGTGTGAGTGCAACCCTAAAATTCATCATCATTAGCAACTAATAATTTCTGATCTATTAATTTATTATGGTAAATCCTTGAGGTTGTTCTTCTCTAACTAGAATCCAAAGCAAATCACTCATATTAAGAAATGAAAGTGTAACTCACTTAGTGGGAATTGATGCCTCAACTTTTTTCTTTTTTTTCTAAATGCTTCCACTTTTTCTTTTTCTTTTTTGACTAAATGGCTCCACTTTTTTGAAAGGTCATTGTAACAGCCAAAGCCGACGAGGCGGAGAGTGGTCGCCGGTGCACAAGGTATGACAATGTGCGGCTCCCGACAACTTCTAGGGGAACCGAATCACATCGGAATGAGAGGGATCCTAAGGCCATGTAGGTATGAGACTGCATGGTTAAAGGAAGACTTATAAGAATTGTTTGGTACTACCTATATCAACAAGATGCATCTTCTTTTCGGTAGCTCATTCCATAAGAACTCCACAGTTAAGCGTGCTTGACTTGGAGCAATTTTGGGATGGGTGACCTACTGGGAAGTTTCCCAGTAAGCGTGCGAGTGATGACAAAACACGCTGAAAAGACTCGTGTTGGTTTGTAGGGTCAGTCAACAACCATGAAAGCAGTCTGGGATGTTACAAATGGTATCATAGCAGACCTCTCACAGTACGGTGTGGTTCGGGGACGAACTAAGCGGAAGCTGGTGGGCATGTAACACCCAAAGCTGACGAGGGCGGGGAGTGGTCGCCGTGCACAAGGCATGACAATGTGCGGCTCCCGACAACTTCCAGAGGAACCGAATCACATCGGAATGAGAGGGATCCTAAGACCATGTAGGGATGGGACTACATGGTTAAAGGAGGGGGGCTTATAAGAATGGTTTGGTACTACCTATATCAACAAGATTGCATCTTCTTTTCGGTAGCTCATTCTATAATAACTCCACAGTTAAGCGTGCTTGACTTGAAGCAATTTTAGGATGGGTGACCTACTGGAAAGTTTCCCAGTAAACGTGCGAGAATCAACGATGAAAAAGGGAAAAATAAAATGGGTAAGCTGCATGGAAAAGAAATAATAATATTTAGAAAGAAATGCAATAATATATTCCTCTCTTTTTTATTACTGATGATATAGTCAGTCATATACGGTTTTTATCATTGATTATAAATTATTTTAGCATCATTTAGTGAGTTTTCATTATACTTTAATTGAGTTTTGTAAAGAAATCAATAGACAGGCATGCAATAGCGTTTATGTGTATACGACCTTGAAAACATGACAAATCACCCAAACTAAACAATTTCGTGGTCGTGCTAAATATTTTTTTTTAACGGGATATACCAAGTGATCTTTTGAGGTATAGTTTACTATGTATGTTCTTTTTTCCAATATATTTTTACCCCTTCATTTAAACTATTAATTATTTTTATAAAATTATTTCAATTATCAATTAAACAGTTAGTTAAAACTCATTAAAATATGAACAATCTACAACTATAAGGACATTAATGAACACTATTAGATACATCATTTCAGGTTGAATTTTTCCCCCCAATTTTACACCTAATTTAACTATTTTAACATTTTATCATTTTTTGTCAAAGAAAACGGAAAATCGGACACGTTTGTATCCGTGTTGACACTAGTATTGTATAATATATTTGAATATGACTCATCTAGTTTAAAGTGTAAAGTGGAAAATATCAATCATTAATTAACAAATTAAAATATACATCATATATATCAAATTAAAATATGCATCATAATAAATAATGAGTTTGTTACGATAACAAACTTGATTTTCTTAATTTACACTTTATTCACTTTAGAAGATCCAAATCGAATAAACTTATATATATCAAATGGTTTTGAAAATTACATTGCGAAAATTTTTGCAACCACATTTTTGAAAATTATAAGGTCATCGAAAGGAGGAACTGACATAGACATAAAAGAAAAAGGGTTAATAGTCGCTTTGATCCCTGAATGCGTAATGAGTAGTTATAATAGTCCTTAAATGTATCAAAATTTTAAAATAATCTATAATTGTGCATTTTGTTAGTCAAAATAATCTCTGATGTTACAATGTTTCATTAATATTATCATATTAGTCCTTCAATATACTTACATATTGTCATATTAGTCCTTATAAGTACTTATTTATTTTCATTTCAGTCCATATATGAAAGTTATTGTGAATATTGAGAGATTATTTTAGCTTCATGAACTATTTTGACTAACATAGTACCCAATCAGGGACTATTTTTGAAATTTTGATACATTGAGGATAATTGTGACTAATCATTTCATATTTAGGAACCAAAGTGACTATTACTCTTTTTATTATGTTAAAGTTTGAAAATTATGAACGGCGTTTTTTTATGAAATTTTGATTAAGACTAAAATATAAATGTTTGTTACTTTCAAGTTATAACAAATCAAACTAATCATGATTATCTTATTTTAATGACACCAATAATATAAAAAAATATATAATCTTCATTCTTTTCTTTAATGACACAAACAACAATTTTCTAATAGAAAAAGTTGTTTAAGAGTATAATTGAAATGGTGAAAAAGTAAGTATAAATATACTCATCTAATTTGTTACACTTTTTAAATGATAAAGGAAAAAAAAAATATTCATATCGGTTTTGTTACATTTGTTTTAATATTTAAATTTATTCTTATCTATTTGCTACATGTGTTATTTGTATTGAAAATTGATGATATTTTTCGAAAGAAAAATCCAACCCAAAAGTACTGAAAGGGGTAGTTTTCTTTATATATAGTAAGTATAGATTTGTCATCACGAGTAAAATGAACAAGACTTTAAACTACTTTTTAATTATTAAAAAAACTATATTTTTATAACATCGTTATGGGGCCGTTTGTTATAGATTAAAATAAAAGTGATTTTGACATAAAAATAGGGCCTGTTTGTTACATATTAAAATAAAAGTGATTTTGACATCAAATAATTTAGAGATTATTTTTTAGAAATTTTATGAAAAATCAGAATCTATTTTGCGTTTGTTTACCGTAATAAAAAATCATTTTTTTTAAAAAATAATTTAGTTTGTTTGGATACAGCTATATAAAAGTAATTTATTTGTTACAAAATTAGTTCAATCTTTATGTCCATATTTTCTCTCTCCTCTAAAAAAAATCTATTTTTCGAGAAGCTGCTATCAACAGCTTCTCGTTTGAAGTTGTTTTTAGATTTTTTTTAGATTCTGATTTTTTTTAAAATCTGTAACAAACGGATGCAATATTCTTAAAAGTGATTATTTTCTTAAAAAAAAGTGATTTTTTCCTAAAATAAAGCTATAACAAACGGGCTCATAATTTAGAGATTATATTTTAGAGATTTTATGAAAAATAAGAATTTATTTTGTGTTTGTTTACCGTAATAAAGATCACTTTTTTTTAAACAAATAATTTAGTTTGTTTGGATTCAACTATATAAAAGTGATTTTTTGTTATTCAATCTTTTAAATTATATTTTCTCTCTCCTTTAAAAAAAATCAATTTTTTGAGAAGATGCTCTTAACAGCTTCTCATTTGAAGCTGTTTTTAGATTTTTTTTTATATTTTGATTTTTTTAAAAAACTGTAACAAACAGATGCAACATTCTCAAAAGTGATTATTTTGTTAAAAAAAAAAGATTATTTTCTTAAAAAAGCTATAACAAACGGGCTCTATATTTGGTATTTTAATTTTGTGTGTTAAGTGTTAACTCTTCGATTATTAAAAATATATCTCTCTCTCTCTCTCTCATTTCTGAAACCCTAGCACTCATAACTTTTTTTTTCTTTATCTTTCAAAAATGGGTGATTTAGGGTCAATTTTGACCCAAAATCACCCATCCGAATTTTTTTCTTTTTCTTTTAGCAAAATAAGTGATGTTAACATATTTTTTGTTTTTTTTTATTTCGTTTTCTAGCACGACTTTGTTCATTTTGATTTCTCGTCTTTTGTGCGGTGTGTTTTTAATTTTCCGTCCTAGTGCAGTATTTATTTGATTCAGGTTGAAAGATTAGTTTTGATAAAATACATATTCGATCAATACTTTTGCGTCGTCATTGTTGCAGATCTGAAAACATGAACATTTCAGTGGCTTGAATATAATCATATTTACAGTATTTGTAGGCATATGTACTATGTCATTTTATACTATTAACATGGATTGTGAGTTTGCTCGCATATTCATCAATTTGTTTTTAGTGACCTTGGATTTGTATTGTATCGATGTACTCTATCAATTTGAATAGTTGAATATCGTTGTTAGAATAATAGGCATTGCATTTCCATTCATTTTGGTTTGTATATATACAATAAGAGTTTGACCAATCCTATACATTCATGACTAATCAATACTAATCAATTTACACTTAATTTACAATAATGATATTCTTAACTATAGAGATATTTAAATAATAGTCTAATACACCTCCGTAGTGAAAACTGAAGGTTGACGAATGTTGAGACTATCATGAAAGTCATGAAAGAGTTGCAACGGAAGACCTTTGGTCAAGATGTCAGCAATTTGATAACGTGAAGGAACATGTAGAACTCTTGCTTGTCCATGAGCCACCTTTTCACGCACAAAATGAATATCCATCTCGATGTGCTTGGTGCGCTGATGTTGAACAGGGTTACCAAAAAGGTAAACCGCACTCACATTATCACAATAAACCAAAGTAATTGCTGTTATGGGGAAATGTAGTTCCAATAATAAGTTTCTAATCCAACAAGATTCATATACTACATTCGCGACTCCGCGGTATTCAGCTTCTGCACTAGACTGAGAAAGGGTGGGTTGGCGCTTGGCAGACCATGAGATTAGATTATCACCAAGGTAGACACAGTAGCCATAAGTGGATCTTCTAGTGTCTGGGAAGCCAACCCAATTTGCATCAGTGTATGACACTAGTTTGCTAACAAAAGAGGGATATAAATGAAGGCCGAAATCAAGAGTGTCGTGAATATACCGAATGATACGTTTCAAAGCCGACATATGCCGTGTTTTAGGATCATGCATGAATAAGCATACTTGTTGAACAACATATGAGATATTACGTCTTGTGAATGTTAAGTATTGCAAAGCACCTGCAAGACTCCGATATTCCGTCGGGTCGTGATATGGATTCCCAAAAGAAGCACTGAGTTTTGTCTTGGTTTCAACTGGTGTAGGGGATGACTTGCAAAAGGACATGCCAACTTGTTCTACAATATCCTCTGCATATTTCTTTTGGGATAAGAAAAGACAACCTGTATGTTTAGTGACAGATATTCCTAGAAAATAACTCAGAGGACCCAAATTCGTCATGGCAAACTCAACACTAAATTTAGACATAAGAGTTATGTAGAGCATCATAAGAAGCAGTGAGAATGATGTCATTCACATAAAGGAGAATATAAGTTGTATCATTACCATGATGATAAATGAATAAAGAATGATCATAGATGTTGTGTGGCAACCCAATGTGGGAACATAGTCAATGAATCTTTGGTATCAGGCACGGGGTGCTTGTTTGAGACCATAAAATGATTTTTGAGGAGACAGACATGCTCAGGATGTTGGGAGTCTCGAAAGCCAAGAGGTTGGTGCATATATATTGTTTCATCCAGATGTCCATGCAAGAAAGCATTCTTGACATCTAGTTGATGAAGACACCACGACTTTGATAATTCAATGCTAAGAACCATGCGAATAATGGCCGGTTTAACAACAGGGCTGAATGTTTCACCAAAATCAATACCAGATTGTTGATTTGCACCATTACCTACAAGACGAGCTTTGTAACGCTCAAATGAACCATCAGATTTCTTCTTGTTACTGAAAATCCACAAACTTCGAATAACATTAACATTAGAGGGACGAGGGACTAAGTCCCACGTCTTATTATTAATAAGAGCAGTATATTCGTCTTTCATGGCCATCTTTCAATTGTGATCTTTTAATGCATCAATTGGGTTTGTCGGTAAAGGAGAAATGGATTGAGGTATTGATGTGTGTAGGTTGAAAAGTTGACGAGGTTTAAAAATACCATGTATGGAGCGGGTTTTCATTTGAGAAGAAGGAGATGCATGTGGGGAGACATGTGTGATTATATGTTGAGGTGGCGAGGTAGGAGAAGTTTGTGTTTTGGAAGCCGGTGTTGGGAAAGGAGAATTTATATGGGATATGGGTGTAGTTTGAGAGGTAGAGATGTCTTGGGCTGTAGGTGATGATTGAGAGAGGGAGATGATTATTGGGCCCTATGTGAAGGTGGAGAAGGAGAGATGGGTCAGGTCGTGGGTGAAGGTGGAGAAGGAGTAGTTATATGGGGAGAAGGGGTCGTTTGAGGTGTAGTATATAATTGTGAGTGAGCAAGAAGGAGTATGCCGTTTTCTAGGAAATTGTAGTTTGACATTGTAGGAGCATTCATGGTAGAAAACGGAAAAATATTTTCCTCAAACTTAACATGCATAGAGAATCAGGCAAAATTGAGGGGAACAAGAATTTGGAATTTGGGATAAATGATGACACTAGGTCATACATACTTTTATTTTGGTTTTTATGTACTTTTGAGTTGAGTTCAGGTGATTTTGCATGAGATAGAAGCTTCAAATGACACATTTGATGTTGGCAAACAAAGAAGAAATCGTGCTCCGATTTACAGCATCGGACTACGATTTTACAGCAAATTTGAGACATTTTGTCTCGTAAAAAATCGGGCTCTGATGAAATCAAATCGGGCTACGATTTGGCAGACGCTCCAACTGGGATATGAGTTTAATGAAGCAATCGTGCTCCGATTTACAGCATCAGAGTACGATTTTAGCGTATCTGAGAATTTTCCTATAAAAGGGAAGTTGTTTTCTAAAGGAAGGGTCGAAATTTTGGAGCTGGAGATCTGGAGAGAGGGGCAGGGCCGGATCCAAACATTGTACATTGGTGTGGTTAAAATATAAATAGTACAATAGTATAATAGGTTGTGAAAGTGTAGGTTTGCACTATTAATTTCAATGAAACAGTACAATAGTATAACTTTCTTGGAATTCAAATACACACATAAATATTAATAGTACATAGAATTAATTGGAGCAGAATAATTAAGTTCTAAACAGAGGAGGTAAAATCAACTTGAGATGCTTTTGCAAAATCAGGTCCAGCATCCACAAATCCCAAACAAATCACATCTTTATTATTAATAGGAAGGAACGTTCCCATCATGCAACACTTGATCAATGGAAGGAACATCTGCTCCAATTCTTGAAGAACTAATATCTCTACTTGCAAAATATGTTCCAAATGGTGCTACAGGTTTAACAGTAGAAACTTCTAATGATTCCACAAAAGCATCAGCAACATCTTTATAGATTGATGTTTCCATTATAGATAGTATAAATTAGGATAAACAGTACTGATCTTAGTACCACCAAACAGAAACTCTAATAGATTTCACACCAATAAAATACTCAACTGATTTTCACCTAAGAAAGAACTTGGAGCAGTACTAACAAGGTTTGTTAAAAGAGGTGTAAAAATAAGATTATTTGATTCATCAAAGTCTAACCATATGATTTTGAAGTTGATCACACGTAATTTTAACCATTAGATTCATCACTGTGCGCATGTGATTTGACATTGTGTGGAAGGAAACTCCAGACGCTACAATGCACTCCACAAGCAATCAATTTTACTTCCAATTCCTGACTTAGTATGAAAACTATCTTAGTGCGCCTTTGAGTAATCTGTTGCCTTTTGTGGTAATGTGGTTGAAATATTTCTCACTCATCACAGATTTTTTGCTTCAGCTATCAGAATAACAGTGGACAAATGAGATTTGGGTTACAACTCTTTCACGTAGATGGCTTGCTGGACAAGGAAGCATACAGGTAAGCAATCCATCTGGATTTTTCATATTGTAAAATTTATTATAAAAAATGGTCTTGAGAATGATGGAGTTATTAAAATTTATTTAATTAAACGTAAGGAATTAAGATACAAAACAAAGACTTTTCTTGGATTAACATTTTATTTCTTCCCTTGCATATTTATCAGTAGTTCAAGGAAATTGATGGAGTCATTGCACACAAGAAAGATGCAAACTTTGATTTTGTTGTCCAACAATTCAGAGAGTATGAATGAGAAGGAATTGTTTGTTATATCAAAATTCAAATACTTACGTGTATTGAAGCTTTCACATTGTTATGTAATTCATTTATAAAACTGAAGCATTTAAGATATCTTTGCTTACATGACTGTGAAAGATTGAAAAGTCTCTCCAAATCCGTAAGGAGTCCTGTTTGATTGCAAAGACTAATATTGAAGGCATGTAAGAAAGTTGAAATTTCTACAAAAGATGTCTCAAAGTTAATCAATTTGAAGCATCTTTATATTAGTGAAGTAAAAGTCTTTGAAGAAAAGAAGACAACATCTAGATTTAGAAAATTGGGCATGGGAGAGCGATACAAGTGTGTAATTTTTTCTAATTGGATTTCTTCACTTGCAAATATTGTTGAAATCACTCTCTATGATTGTAAAGGTTTGAAGTACCTCCCACCAATGGAATGTCTTTTGTTCCTTAAGTCTATCACTATACATTCCCTTCATGAACTTTAGTACATATATTATGAAGAGCCTTGTTCGCCTGAAACATTCTTCCCATGTTTAAAGAGTCTCTTTATATGGAAATACAATAAGTTGAGGGAATGGTGGAAGATGCGTGATGATGTCAATGATGATAACTCTTCACATTCACAAAATCTCTCCATCTCCTTTTCATCCATGTTGACTGTTGACATTCACAAGATGAGTCTCTTTATAGCATGCAAGACTCATTGTTGACTGTTGACAAGTGGAAAGAATTACACTGTTATATCTCTCACACTTATTTCGATTACAATATGCTTACTATATTTGGTTTGAATCCTAATTAAGTTTTTTTTTCTTTAATATTAGCTGCTAAGATCCTAAAGTTTTTCCAAAACTCGGAAAATTTCAATAATGTTGTGCACCAATTTTTAGGTAGATATGTGTCTGTTGATAAATATTGCACTGATGCAATTGTTGAAGGGTGGACTGCGGTTGAGGAAAATTGGAATAGTGATGAATTGTCTGATAATGTATAATGTGGTTTCAAGACTTAACATTACTATGTCATTTATTAGAAGATTGCTATGATGCACTGCTACAGCTGGATGTGGGAGTGCTGGTATTGATGTATATATGATAGTTGGCTCTATAGTGATTCAACAAATCATTGATCTCATCAATTATACAAGAAATGATTTCAGTCTTCTCTCAAATTCCAAGAACTCTAATGCATTTCAGCTCCCTCTTTCAACATACCCCCGAAAATTAGATGATACGATTGGGTAATTTATTAGATGATGTAGAGAAGAATTCCCTGGATTACATACTAGATTGCAAACTTTAAAGAGTTTGCACCTCCATATGCAGGAAAAAAAAAGTTTTGCTATTTCTTTATATATGCAGAAAAACCCATTATGCTCAGATGTTGTAATTGGTCAAGGTGTGCGTGGAAGATTGTGGCATTCACAGATCGATATCACTGTGTCTGTTTCTTTATAATATCGGTTGATACGATCGGGTAATTATATTACCTCTCTCTGAGTATTTTTTTAACTCAAACCAAGTTAACATATATCATTACCGTGATCAGATTCAGAACACAAGCACGAGTTTAATGAGAAAACTTGAATTGAAATTATACAATGGTTTAGATTACGTAACAAGGAGCCACTTAGGATGGTGAAGCAATACTTTTTGACCAACCATCATGGTGAATTCAATAATAAACTTGACTATAACACGTGCATTGCGCGGTAAAATTTCATATATATTTGAGTCCAAAATATTGATATATGCTTTAAAATAATGTAGTTTTTGTTGTTAGAGTAAGATATATAATCGAGCATAAAAGGTAAATATATTTTTGAATCATTGTTGACAAAATACAATCCATGCAAATCGACAAATTAAAATATATAATGAAGGGAATGTAAATCTTTGGAGGACTCACATTCCCCGGAATTAGAGATTATTTTTGTCTTGTGATGTATTCTAACATTCAACATTCATTAATAAGTAGTTAATTAAAAACAACGTTTATTTTTTAGAATATTATTCAAAATATTATACAACTATATCAAGTGGGTAAATTTTGGTGATACGAAAGTGTTATGAATTCGGTAAATTCCAAACCTCACATCAATGAAATTTAAATTCCTAGAGCAAGTATCAATGATAACCAATAACCAAAAGAAAATAACCACAAGCAACAACAACAATCTAGATTCAATCTAGAAATCAAGTGGATAGCAAAATCACAATCTAACCAAAGAATAAACAAGATAAAAAGAGTAGAGAAAAGATATCAACACCAAGAAATGTTTACCCAGTTCGGTCAAACATGACTTACTTTGGGGAGATATTGATCTCTCCAATCCACTATCAATGAGTTCTTACAAAGAGATACAAAAGGGTTACAAGAAATTAGCTTCAACAAGCTCACAAAGAACAAACCCTAATTTCTACCCTTTTTCCAATCTCACAAATGAACAAAACACTCAATGGTTTTCACTCACCCATGATGTTTACAAATGTTCCCCAATTCTAGAATCTAACCCCCAAAAGAGAACCAACCCTTAACCTTTGATTTTCTAAGGATCTTCTCTTTTGGTTTCACAAGACTCGCCCAAGTTGCTCACAATTGACTCTCCACTCATGTGTTTTCCATCCCCATGAATCTCTCCCCAAAAGGCACCAACCCTATCCCAAGAGCCCCCTCTTTTGGTTCTCCAAGATTCACATCTTGAAGTTTTGAACCTCACCCAAAGACCCTCAACCTTTAGTATCTAAATTCCCTAAAAGTTTCCTCCTTTGGTTTCCATGAGATTCACCAAGCTTTTTTCAACAAATGGGTCATAGAGTGCTTAAATAGTGTTCAGGATTTCGACTACGATTTCTCTCATTATACTACGATGGAGCATGTAACAGTACAGTACTATGCCTTATCCATCAAAATCGTACTACGATTTCTCCCATCGTGCTACGATTTTTCCAAATGGCAACTCAAACCTGAACCATCCAAAATCGTACTACGATGCCCTGCAATCGTACTACGATTTTTCCAAAACTTCAACATCCAAATTTTAAGTCAATTTTCAATAGAAAGATACAACACATTTAGTGTTTTCCTAGCTAGAAGATGCATTGGAACTGGGTTCAAACCCCACGGCCTGCATTAATTTATGTAAAAAAAAAACATGCATTGGAATTAAATTTGGTAACGAATGAAATTTGAGCACATTGGCAAGTGAGAAGATGCATGTTTCATATTATTAGTGAAACAAAGAAGAATAAAAGTAGAACATAGATCATAGCATGTTTTGGAATGAGTCACATCAGAATATAGGTGACTTGGCAAATTTGGAAGTATGTGGCATATATTGAGATGAGTTGTCGCAAATATATTTGGGGGTTTGTCTTAATAAATATAATAATAATAGATAATATATGGTGGATATATATTTAAAAATGAATGTCTGGGATTTAAGACAGGAAACTAATGAAACACGACACTTACAAGTTACATGTGAGATGTTGGGTTTAGCTTCTAATTTGTGATAAAATTCAAGTGAAATTATGAGAAATTTGAGATTAGAGAGAAAAGGGGGAAAGTGATTATTGAATGCAACAACTTTGTTCAACGAGAATAATATGTGTACAAATATTCACTCTTTATATATGTAATTGTATTTAGTGTTCTCCTTTTATACACAATGCAAAGCTTTAACTAACTATGTTAATCTTTAACTAACTCAATCTTATCCAACTAACTTCTAACTAGACACAACTATCTAATAGTTGTCAATCAACAACTTGTGCTAATATACAATATATACATGAATTCTGCTCTTTACTCAAACGTTTTCGCTCATTCCCAAGTGAAATGACGAAATTACCCCTACGCATGTTAACTCACGCCAGTGTAAATCACAACGTGAGTTAACACACGCTGTGTGAGTTAACTCACGCTACGTGACTTAAGTTATGTGTGAGGAAAAAACAATTTCCCACGGGAGTTAAGTCCCGCTGACAGAAGCCTACACCAATTTTCATAAACCTGCTACAATAAATCTCGTTAAACCAAGATGGGCATAAAACTGCAGTTATCCATGTGGAACAGGTCATGCATTTTGTCAGACACCAATTTTTCTTTGATCTTAAATTAATTATTTTTTTCAACACCAAACTAGTGTGTTTGTTAGAGGGAAGAATGTATATAAAAATCAAACTAATTTGTGGGTCCAAGTCCCACCAATGTTTTTTTGATTTTTGTGAAAGGTTAGAAAAGCTAATCCTAGAGAAAGGAAAAATAATGGGTCCATAACATGGTATCAATTATATAATAGTTGCAGGTTTATGAAATTTGGTGAAGGCGTTGGTTTCTTTTTGTTCTTAGAGCCTGCGGGACTTAACTCCCGTGAGATTTTTTTTCTTCTTTTTCTCATACGTGACTTAAGTCATATTGCATACATAGGGGCATTTTCTGGGGTACAAGATCCTCTGGACCAATTGTCCTCTGAGATTGATCCTTTGTACCTCTTGTATGAATTATTCCAGCCCAAACATGGGACACCTTGTATTCTATTAATATAATAGTACTTTTTCACTATTTTTTTGTTGTTGTTACGAATGAAAACAATTAGACTAAAAAAAGAGACCGATATGATAAATAAGTGATTTGAGGATAAGAGAGATAGAGAGAAAATGAAATGTTGAATGATTTGTTTTTTTAAGGGAGGATGATTGTTTTCATTAACATATTTATTTGTTTGACCAATATTTTATATGTTTTCATGTCTTTATATAATAGTAAAAAAAAAATGGTAAAAATATGTCTTTAATGCACATAGTCAAAGTCGATTATTTTGGAAGAGAGACTAATTCTTTGGTTATTGTTCCTTACTTTTTTTTTCTTCTCATTCCCACTTTTCATTGAGATAATATTATATTGGTCTTATGGACGATATTACATTGAGTAAATAGGCAATTACCCCCTGAAATTGTAAGTTTCGTCAATTACCTTCCGAAATTGTACAACGTTAATCAATTTACCCTCTCCATCAAATTCTTCTGTTAGTCAACATGACGTTTTACAATTACCCCCCTGAAGTTTTGCACTTATGTGCAAAATGCCCCCTGAACTTGACTTTCTTTTTCTTATCTGTCATACCCCAAATTTTGACCAGTTAGAAATTTTTGTTCGTATTTTAAAGTTTTTTATTCGTATTTTCGAACGCCTTAAAATTCCATCATTTTAGGCGAAATTTCGGCAGAGAGGTATTTTGAAATACCTCATTTTGATTCCGAAGCGACATTTTAAGTGTTATTTAATTTAATTTAATTTTGATTTGTTTTATTTTTATTTTGATGATTATTTTATTTAATTGTTTTGTTCTTTAATTTTTAAAAGCAATTTTCGTTTTTGTATTATTATTTATTTAATATTTCATTTTGTCCATCAGTTTTTTTGTTTCAAGTCTTTTTGTCCAAGTTTCTAGTACAGCTGTCCAATTACATGGGATCCTTCTTAGGGGTATTTTTGTCCTTTCCACGTATCAATCTCAAACCCTAGTTTTTATACTATTTATAGGCAACATTGATTGTAGCACTGTTCACCAGAAAATCTGACACAGCCGCACCAGTCAAATCACAAACCCTAGAAATTTTCTATCTCATCTTCTTTTAGATCAAACTCATCAAAAATCGCAAAGAAAACCATGAACATTCATATGAATGTTCATCTGTGTTCATCTTAAACAATAAAGTGCTTCAAATACAGTCGAAAAACACATAAACAAATCACCGAATCCGAATTTGTTCATCATCACCAATATCATTTTCAGATAGCTTTTGGTGGCTCAAATCTTACAACAATACAACAGAAACGTGAATCAACAACAATTCCCAACACCAGAACCGAACCTGAGTTTAAAAGTGAAGAAGAGGGAGCTTCGAGATTCACCAACAACCAACACCGTGAAACCGATCTGGATACGAGTTGAAGAAGGAAGTGTGAAGCAAGGCGCAAGAACATCAAGCCAGAATCGATCCAAACAGAGGTAGTTGTTGCGTTTTTTTGTTCTTCCTTTTCAAAGTTTTTTTTCGAGTTTCAAACTCAGATCTACTCCGATCGGTACCTCATCTCAAAAATCTAAGCTCGGATTCGTGTTTAGGAAGAAAATGGATGTTCAAAAATGTAAACAAAATTAGAATGAGAGCAAATTTTTTTTACTTCGGCGGCGGCGCCGCCACTCTAAGGTGGCCGGCCACCGCGTCGGAGTTGAGATGGCCGACGGAGAAGATGACCAGAGTTTTAGAGAGGTCAGACTCTCTCTCTAAAACTCAAAGAAGGGAGTTTTTTTTTTTGAAGTTTGCTTTTATACTACTATTTGTTTGGTCCGATTGAGTGTGTGCATGATCATTTGTTAGCCACGTGACCTCAAGACTAGACCGTCAGATCTGAGATCTGACGGTCCAGGATGCTCTTGGGAAGATTCACGTATGCTTTTGTCTTTTACTCCTCACTGTGTGTTTTTGTTTAAACCGTCATATCTCATATCTGACGGCTACTGTGTGCTTGACTCCAAATCCTATGAGTGTTGTCTATTTTCACTATTGTGTTCCTGATTTTTAAACCCTTGGATCATTTGATCTAATGGCTGTGATGAGTTGATACAGTGATTGAATCTAGACCTCCTGATTCATCAAGTGGTCCAGATTAATCCTGCTTGAGCCCCTTTGTTTTATTTTTCTTCACTATTTTTCAATATATTTTACACTTTTTTTTTCATTTTAATGTCTCTTTTTATTCTAAAAAATGTGTTCTCTCTTTTAAAACTTTCTATCTTTTAATATTTGTTTTACTTGTTCATTTCCACTAATTTTTTTATTTGTTTGATTGTTTTTAAATTGCAATTTATTTTACGCTTATTTTATTTGTCGTTTATTTCTAATTTAATTTATGCTTAGAATTTTTTCATGCATATTTAATTCTTGTCATTTATTTTATTATCATCAATTGTTTAGTGTGTATAATAGGGAATTTATGTAACACGTGCATTTTTATTTCTTGTTATTTATTTTTCGCTTCAAGACCATAGAATGTATCTAGGAGGCTATGTAATTATGTAATAACACATGCACCAACACTTCACTTTTTTATCGCTTTGTGCTTTGATTGTGACTGAGGATTAATTGAATTAGTGATAAATTAGGTTAAAAACTTGATTAATTCGAGTGCCTTAAAAGTAAACAACTAGTAATTTAGAATGGAATTTTACTTGGGATCCAACATCCTCGGTAATTCCTTTCACGTTTTATTTTTCCGTTACATTGAAACGTGTAGTTTTTCACCGTTAGCTTAGAAAAATCTTTTTACCAAAAAATCAAATATATCAAAACTTCAAAAATATTTTCTTAAAAAACCTTGGATTTTAACCCAAGAGTTTGTTTTCCTTTTATTTTCTTAATCAAATTTTAAGCAATTTTAATATCCATATTAGACTTGGATTTTCTTTAATTAAAAACAAACAACTTCACTTCTTTCATTACTCTATGCCTTGAGGCCTCTTTCCCTTCTTAAAACCACTTTCAAAAACTCTAAAAATAACCCAACCCACAAAAATAATTTTCGAGAGTGAACTACATTGGTTTTGATCCCTTTTTAGGGTATGTAGGCAAAGGAGTTAATCCTTCCAAATCAAATAAAAATAAAACATACTCCTTCTCCCTCCATTCTTTCACTTAGACATTTAGGCGAGTATTTTCAAAATAAGTAATTGAATTAGCACAAGATAAATTAGACAAAAGGTTCCTACGGAGTACCGTAGTCGTGTAGGGTGCTTAACACCTTCCCTCCGCGAAATCAACCCCCGGATCCATAATCTCATAAGGGTTTTTACTTACTTTTTCCCTTCCCACGAATAAAAGTTAAGAGTTCAAAGATTGAATGTTCAAAACCAATTAATGGATTGATACGTGAAAATCCTTATCCTTTACTCAAACTTGAAGAAATAAAAATCTACAATTTATTTTTAGGTATAGATTTCATACATTCAAAATAAAGCAAGTAATTAAGATTTAATTACTACTATCCAAGGAAAAAATTAATTTGTACATAACAAGATAATTTGGTAATTTCTTCAAAAAAAAAAGATAATTTGGTAATTAGTTTGCCTTTGAAAAAAAGATAATTTGAAAATTAATTACACCTGATTAACCATGGAATCAACACTTCATTGGTTGAAAATATGAAGATCGGTGTTGAACAATTCTTCAACCTTCTAATGGAAGAGAAGAAGAAGAAATTTTGGCAAACATCAAATGTTATACAAGGATTTGGTCAGTTGTTTGTTGTATCTGATGAACAAAGTTAGAATGGGCAAACATGTTCTACATCAACACTTTACCATTAGACTCAAGGCATCCACATCTAATTCCTAGTATTCCCACACCATTCAGGTATCTAACAACAATCTCAATTTATGTGTTTCCTTAATTAAACATTATTGATGTTGGTGATTATAAATTAGACTTTGTTGTTTCATTGATGTTGGTTATTTTTATTTCTTCAAGTTTGAGTTAAGGATAAGAAAAAAAAATATAAATTTTCAAATTTGGGGGCATTTTGCAAGTGCAAAACTTCAGGGGGTATTTGCAAAACGTCATGTTGACTAACAAAAGAATTTGATGGAGGGAATAAATAGATTAATGTGCAATTTCAAGCGGGTAATTGAAGTTTTGTTAACGTCAAGAAGTAATTGACGAAACTTACAATTTCAAGGGTAATTGCTTATTTACTCATATTATATTATTATTGATGCTACATGTAGATAAGCGACGACTTCATTTGCAAACTACTAGTCACTTCCCTTGGTCCATCAATGTTTTTCCTACATATTGATTGCAATTATCAAACTCTGCAAAATTTTCAATCTTCCTGTTAATCCATCTGCTTGCCTTTGTCTTGTGTGTCTCTTTTTGAAGGATGACTGCACATATTCCATACGGTGTTGCTACACGCCTCATTAATAGGTGACTTCATTTTCAACCTTTTATTATCATGATTCATACATGAGTTTTCTTAAAATTTGTACAAGGGATGTCAAAATGAAAACAGTGATTTTATTTGCTGAAAATTTTGTTTTCGTAGGTTGGCTTCTGCAGCCTTTGATGAATTTGGACGGATTTACGGTGTTATGGATGAATTGGAAAGACTTAAGAACACAGTTGAATCCATCAAAGCTGTGCTCCTTGATGCTGAAGACAAACAAGAGCAAAGTCATGCTGTACAAAACTGGGTTAGAAGGCTCATAGACGTGCTTCTTCCTGCTGATGATTTGATAGATGAATTTCTTATTGAAGATATGATACACAAAAGGGATAAAGCTGATAAGAACAAAGTGACACAGGTATTTCATTCCTTATCTCTAAGTAGAGCTGCTTTTCGTTGTAAAATGGCTCATGAGATTGAAAAAATACAAAAAAGTTTTAATGATGTTGTGAAAGATATGTCTGGGTTGAATCTAAACCCAAATGTTGTGGTAGTTGAACAAAGTAACAATGTAGGGAGGGAAACTAGTTCTTTGGTGTTAGAATCGGATATCATTGGAAGAGAAGACGATAAAAAGGAGATTATACACCTTTTGAGACAACCACATGGAAACCAAAATGTCTCCTTGATTGCTATTGTTGGGATTGGTGGTTTAGGAAAGACAACTCTTGCTCAGTTGGTATACAATGATGGAGAAGTGCAAAATTTGTTTGAAATAAGTATGTGGGTATGAGTCTCGGATAACTTTGATGTAAAAACTATTGTGAAGAACATGGTTGAATCATTAACCAATAGCAAAATTGATGATAAGTTGTCACTTGAAAACTTGCAAAATATGCTTTGCAAAAATTTAAATGGTAAGAGATTTTTCTTAATCCTCGATGACATTTGGAACGAGAGTTTTGAAAAATGGGCTCAATTGAGGACTTATTTGATGTGTGGTGCTCAAGGCACCAAGGTTTTAGTGACAACTCGTAGTAAAGCTGTGGCACAAACAATGGGTGTAAGAGAGCCTTATTTTTTGAATGGTTTGACTCCAGAAGAATCATGGGGTTTGTTAAAGAAGATTGCGTTTGGGGATGATACCATTGGAGTGAATCAAACTCTTGAGTCAATTGGTAAGAAGATGCTGAAAAAGTGCAGAGGAGTTCCATTAGCAATTAGATCATTGGGAGGCATATTACGAAATAAAAGTGAAGAAAGGGAATGGATTGATGTCTTACAAGGTGAATTTTGGAAATTGTGTGAGGATAACAATACCATTTTGCCGGTCCTAAAATTGAGTTACCAAAATTTGTCATTTCAACAGAGACAATGTTTTGCTTATTGTGCTTTATATCCTAAGGATTGGGTAATTGAGAAGGATGAGTTGATTCAAATGTGGATGGCGCAAGGTTATCTTGAATGTTCAATTGAAAAGCACTGCATGGAAGATGTTGGCAACCAATTCGTGAATATTTTCTTGATGAAATCATTCTTCCAAGATGCAAAATTGAATCTAGATGGTGATATACAAGATTTTAAAATGCATGATTTAATGCATGATCTCGCAACACAAGTAGCTGGCACTGATTGTTGTTACTTGGATAATAAGTCAAAAAGATTTATAGGAAGACCTGTGCATGTATCAGTAGAATTTGATGCATTTTTTCTGTTGGAATCAGTGGATGCAAGTAGGCTGAGAACATTGATTATGTTTTCTTCTTATGACGACATCAAACTAGATAGAGAGGAATTGACAATTATTTCAAATTTCAAATTCTTACGCGTCTTGAAGCTGAGGGATTCTTTTTTGAGTAAGCTATCTGGCTCAATTGAAAAATTGAAGCATTTAAGATATCTTAATTTATTGTCATGTCATGAATTAGGATGTCTTCCTAAATCTATAGGTAATCTAATCTGTTTACAAACAATAAAAGTCTCATTGGCTGAAGAAGTTATACTTTCTACAAAAATTGTCTCAAAATTAATCAATTTGAGACACCTTGAGGTTTATAACTGGACCCATAGAGACAAGACACGAGGTGGATTTGGAAAAATGGGCCTACAACGGTACAAGGGTGTGATCTTTTCAGAAAGGCTTTCTTCACTCACAAATATTATTGAAATACATCTTGGTTACTGTCAAGGTTTCCGATATCTCCCACCATTGGAACGTCTTCCATTCCTTCGGTCACTTCAATTACATTGCATTAATAATTTGGAGTACATATATTATGAGGAGCCTATTCTTCTCGAATCATTCTTCCCATCTTTGGAGAGCCTAAAACTTTGGGAATGCCATGAGCTGAGGGGATGGCAGAGAATGGGAGATGATTTCAATGATATTAATTCTTCACATCATCTCTTGTTGCCTCAGTTTCATTGTCTATCTAAATTAGCAATTAGAGGGTGTCAAATGTTGACTCACATGCCTTCTTTTCCAAACATTAAGAAGAGATTATCATTGACAGAGTGTTGTGTGGAGATATTGGAAGCAACAGCAATGTCACAATATTCAATTGGTTTCCCTCCTCTTTCCATGCTAAAATCCATAGAAATTGGCGAATTCAGTTCAGACGTGAAAAAACTCCCAAAGAATTGGTTGCAAAATCTCACTTCTCTTGAGAATCTTGAATTTTTCTTTCTTTCAAGTCAACAATTTGAAGTAATTGAGACGTGGTTTAAAGATGACTTCATCTATCTTCCTTCCCTAAAAAAAATCAACTTTTATAATTGTTTTCATCTAAAGGCATTACCAGATTGGATATGCAATCTCTCATCACTGCATCATATAGAGATGATGAACTGCAGAGATTTGGCTTTGCTGCCTCAAGGAATGCCTCGTCTTACTAACTTATGCACCTTAGAATTCATTAAATGTCCACTTTTAGTTGAAGAATGCCAGACAGAAACAAGTGCAATTTGGTCTAAAATTGCTCACATCCCAAACATAATCATGAAGTGATTTGCAATAAAAAGATACCCTTATCTTCTTAATAAAAAAAAAAACTAGTATTTTTTGTTTCTGTTGTTTGGTTTTCTTGATTTTCGAAAGTATGCCTTTTCACATGTATAATTCTATATCTGTAATAACGCATAAAAGGCAGATCATTTTTTTGAAGAAGATAAAAGACATATCATTCATTTAGTTATTATCTTCTTTCTTTCCACTTTTTCTACTTCTATTGGCAATAGCGCTAGTTGTATGCCATTTTCTTCTTATACTGTTGAAAATAATCTATTCTAAGGTTTATATGGATTATAATACTGATTTAAGTTATTTTTTGGACGTAGAAGAGTTATGTTTGCTTGTGTTAAGCAAATACCTGCTGTAGAGTTATACAAGCTTGCTTTCTCAACAAAAGAAACGGAAGCATGCATGGAGGAGATGCGTGAAGATGGTGCAGAAGGCTGTTTTGATGATTTGCTTCTTTCTTCTTTTGTGATCGCCAAAGATGTTAAAGCTTTTGATGATTTCTGGAATAATGATTGGTGAATTTCCTTGTTTTATTAGGAGGAAGAAATATTGCTAATTAGTGGATGGATATATAGTTGGAATCCAGGTACACGAAATTGTGTATGTTGAATCCAATTTTTTTGGAAGGACTAGATTTTTGGCTTAAAAAAGTATTTCATGCAATTTCAACCTAGTTCATACTTTCTTATGTTATAAAAACAATAACTTAAAACTCCATTCTGATATGTTTAAACTTACAACAAAAGGTACCTTTATTTAGATTTATGTCATTCCCTTAAGTACATTGACATAAATAATCAAGAGTCTCAGTGGTATTCTTTGCCGGGTTTGTTTATATGACATATCTCATATCCGTAGTTGTGGACCTGCTTTTCTCTTTCTCACAGATGAGCTTGTTAAGGTTTTCTTATGAAAAATGTGATTGTTGTGACATCATGTGATGATGCTAAATTTGCAAATGTAAAGGGGTGTGTTTGCAGCTTCTACAAGGTTTTACTAAATTTTGTAGTAAGAAAGATAGAACATTAATTAATTATTACACTCAAAACCTTTTTCATTAGGTGGAGCTGGCTACATGGATCAAACAATGCTATTGCAACTTGTCTAAGACAAGGTTTTGTAAAGGCCATTTAGAGGAAGTTCTTTATTTAGCGGTTTCTCTTTATGTTTTCCTTCGTTTCTTTTTATCTGAATAACTCTTCTAACTTGTGTTTCTATTAGTTTTCTCATATCGCTAAACCATCTTAGTTTTGATTTTGTTATCATTTTCTTAAGCTCTTGACACTTTTGTCCCCAACATTCTGCATCTTAATCATTTAACTTAATTTAATGTTTCAAACAAGTCCTTTATCATTTTTTCGTATCAAATTAATCATTTTTCATATTGAGATAGTTCTTTATGTTTGAAAACATCAACAATCATGGACAAAACTTCATTTTTCTTCTATGCTCTTGTTACCAAAAGTCTCACTTGACCATTAAAAAAGATACCTTAAATTTTCAAATCATCAAAACAACATCTAAATTACATCATAATGATTGTTAAAATATGCAATCCATGAAATGTATAATGTATAATGTAATGCTTAGGTAAATGTATAATGTAATGCACTTCACTCTATATGTATGTTGATAATCCTATAATTTAAATTTCTGGTGAATTGTATGGATATTTATTTATTTTCATGTCCTGACAGCAGGCAATATAGATATTAAATTAGGTATCTCAGGAAAAAAAAAAAAAAAAAGAAATAATAATATGAATCAGTGAATCAATGTATGTCATTCATGTATCAATTGCTTTAGGTCTTATATATTATTTAGTTCAGTAGTCTATATTGAATTGATACAACTGAATTCTGGGTTACTATACAACTCATATATTCACTAGGCATATCTCAAGTGATTAGACTAACACAAGTTACATCATGGTGATGCAATTGTTAAAGCTATTTGCAAAACATGTTGCTCATTAGGTACTGATATACACATTACTTAAATGTTCATATTGCTGTGATTTCTTTCTTTAATTCCAATCTTACTCCCGCTAGCATATTATTTTAGTGTTTATTTAGACGAGTGAGCTGAGCACCAAATTGAGGAAATTTCCTTCTACAATTTATATTTTGTGACAATATTTTTATTTTATTAAATGCTAGTTATTCATACTTTCGGTTTTATATGCATATGTATTTCAGATTTGGTGTTAAATGATGAGCAGTTGAAGGCGTACGCACTTGCAGAAATTGAAATGTTGTTGCAAAGTTTTGGGAAGACTTTGTCGAAATATCCTCCAATGCCAACAGCAGATCATTCATTAGTTCCCAGCGTGCAAAATAAATTGATACAAGATGAGATGAGCTATAACAGACCTGCATTGGCTGATGAACACAAAAGAATGATGTCAAGCATGACTACAGAACAGCGAAATGTTTATGATAGAGTAATGACAAGGGTTGGTGAGGGTCAGCCTGGTCTGTTCTTTCTTTACGGTTACGGTGGCACGGGGAAAACATTCATATGGAGGGCTATGTGCGCTGCACTGAGATCTCAAGGTGAAATAGTGTTGGCGGTTGCATCGAGTGGAATTGCTGCATTGCTGATACCAGGTGGAAGAACCGCGAATTCTAGGTTTTGTATTCCTTTCAGTACGTTGACGAGTGTTCAACATGTACCATTGAACCAGATTCACCATTGGCGATATTGATTGCTAAGGCAAAGCTCATAATCTGGGATGAGGCACCGATGATGCACAAACATTGTTTTGAGGCAGTTGATCGGTCTTTTAGAGATATTCTTAAAAAGGTCGATGGGCGAAATAAACACATTCCATTTGGTGGTAAAGTTGTGGTTTTTGGTGGTGACTTCAGACAGATATTACCAGTAATACCCAGAGGTATCAGACCAGAGGTTGTACATGCGACAATTAATTCTTCGCATCTTTGGAGATTTTGTGAGGTTCTCACTCTCACGAAAAATATGAGAATTCTACACGGTGCAGGTGAGTTAGAAATTGAAGAAAGAAAGCTATTTTCATATTGGGTATTGAGTATTGGTGATGGTACAGTTGGGGAAATCAATGATGTAGACATCACTGTCAGTATTCCATCTGACTTACTTATTATAACATCAGGTGATCCTCTTGCTTCAATTGTATCTAACACTTACCCAAATCTTTTAGAAGATATGAGCAATATAGATTACTTCCAAAACAGAGCTATATTAGCCCCTAAAAATTCCATTGTTGATCGGATAAACGAGTATGTGTTGGACTTGCTGCCAGGAGAAGAAAAAATATATTTGAGTTACGATAGCCCATTAGCAAATAAAACAGGTACCGATACAGTGGACGATGTTCATACGCCTGAATTTCTCAACACAATAGTTGCATCTGGACTACCAAATCACAGGTTGCGCTTAAAAGTAGGAGTTTCAGTGATATTGTTAAGAAATATAGATCAGAGTTTGGGATTGTGCAACAGAACTAGGTTGGTCATTACAAAGATGGGTAAGTTTGTGCTTGAAGCACAAGTGATATCCGGCTCTAACATAGGTGATAAAGTTTTTATTCCAAGATTATCTTTGATACCGTCTGATTATAGAATTCCTTTCAAGTTCCAACGAAAGCAATTTCCACTTACGGTTTCTTTTGCAATGACTATAAACAAAAGCCAAGGTCAATCTTTGAAACATGTTGACGTATATTTGCCATCGCCTATCTTCTCTCACGGTCAATTGTACGTGTCTTTGTCAAGGGTTACTTCAAGAGAAGGTTTGAAGATATTAATATTTGATGATGATGGTGAAGACACTTATTAACGTCTAATGTAGTTTATCACGGTTTTTCGCAATGTATCCTAAATTGTGTACTTGGAATGATTAACCGGAATTAAACTTCTTCATTGTTAATTATTTATGACTGACAATTTCCCTAGGGTGTGTGCTTTCTATTATTTAAAAAAATTAAAGTTCTACGATTCCTATGATTCATAGCTTAGAATGTATCATAAATTTTATACTCTCTATGTTTTACGGCTTATTGTTAAATTTATTATGACTCTACATGAAAATAAGACCCGTGCGTCAGCACGGGTCATGGTTCTAGTATTATATAACAGGATCGGGGTTCGAACATCGAACACCTCATTTCTCCACATTTAAAATGTGTGAGCTTCAGCTACTTGAAAAAAAATACTTTGTATTTGTATAAAATCACAAAAATTATGGTCTCTCGACTCTCCATAAATAATAAAATTTAGAACCAGTCCATGAAGTTTCGTATGACATTGAATAAGCATTAAATCATGGACAATTATTGAAGTGTGTTGTTGTTTTTGCTTTGCTTTTTGTATCTAGTGAATGTCATGGACCTAACAAGTACTTGCCTAATCGTTTTTTGTCCCTTCCCTTGTTCCATAATATACCGATGCTTTTCCTATATTCATTAATTAATTGCTATTACCAAACACATTAACTTTAAGTAATCCAAAAACTATTGATAATATAGTTTTTTTCCGCAAGAAAAACTATAGATATATAGTTTTTTTTTTTTTTGAGGGAAAGATATATAGTTAATATGTCCATTATGTGTGAGAATATTTATAAATATGGAGGTCCAAAAATTTCCAACAAATGAACTCAAACTCTTCCAACGAACACCTTATTTTTCTTGGTCCAATATTATTTTCCTTCGTTTTTTGGAACTTCCTTCTATATGAAATTTCTTAATTTCCAACAATTTTACACACCAGCTCATTTCTCTAACGTGCTTTGCGTAATTATTGTGGATTTCTTTTTTTGTCAAATAGACTCACCTAATGATTAGAAATTCACCTATTGAAGGTGAACAAATAGAGTGTCTGTAGTTTGAACTCTGATCTTTACATGTTATAATGCATTGTCCTTACGTATTTAACTAAACTCATGATGACTAATGATTGCGTATTCTAGTTCTTTTAATTCGATAATATCCCAATAAAGCATGAGATTCTCCAAAAGACGAGAGGTATTACTCTAAGATCTTATGTTGAAAAATGAAGCCATAATTTGAAAGATGGCGATAAACATGATGATAGTTGTCAAGAATAAATTTCAAAGTTTGCGTGGACACGCTATGTTTTACTTGGATGGCACTTCAATGCCTTTACCTTTCGTGTTTTTGGTGCCTTTAGTTCATTTTTTATGAGAGAGAATGTTGGATGAATGATTAAAATAAAATATTTAGATGAGAGAGAATGAATGATTAAGAGAGAGATAGAAACAAAAATTAACAAAGGCTCTCAAAGGCATAGAAGGCAAAGGCACCGAAGTGCTACCCATTTTACTTCTGATTCACCTCCATCAATTTATGCAAACTTAATGCAATAGAGATAATCGTGAATCTCATTCAAATAATTTTATCGAGTCAGGGCAAAATTGAAATGTTCATGTTATCAACAATCAAATTGAGAACATCTTACAAAACCATAGATTAATAATATTGTGGTTTACTCGGGTAGCTTTTCGTTAAAAAAACCTGATTGTAGTCAAACTAATTAAAACTATCTATAAAAAAAGTTATACAAAAACTAAGCATTTGAATAGTTACGTTTATACAATAATGACTGTAAGAGATGTAGAGGGTACTGCTTGGTGATGCGATGATGGATCTTCCATCCGCATCATCTTTCCTTCTTGTTTTGTGTCCTTTGACCAGTTTTAGGTTTCGAAACTCACGGCAGTCGCCGCGTCGGTGAGTTTGGTTCCTCGGTTTTTGCTCGTCTCCCTTCGGCAAATAACACACTCTTGGTTTAATCCTCCTTCGTCGCGTTTGGGTCGCTGCCATTTGGAAGGAACTAAGAGGTTGGTGTTGGTTTTGATTTGGCTTTGGAAACCCGAATCTGGGTTGTTTTGGCTCGGGTCTTGTGTTTTGATTCCGTATCGTTGCTCGTTTGTCCGAATCTGTTGGTTTGGTGGTTCAAGCTGGTTATGTTTGGATTCCGTTCGTGTATGTCGGAAGGTTTCGTGCAAGTTCCATCGTTGGGGTCCTCGTATCTCCGATTTTTTGTTGGCTGGTCTCTGTTGGCGATTGTTTGTTTTGTGATGTCTCCGGCTGTTTGTTCTGTGATTTTGTTTTCCTGTTCAGAGATTGGGGAGCTTAGATTCTGGCATAGGGGTGGTTCGGTTTCATTAACCCGAAAGGGTCTGTTTCGGTTACAATAACCCGAAAGGGTCTGGTCCTGTTAACCCGAAAGGGTCTGGTTACTGACGTATTGGACTCATCCCTCGATCTGAGTTCTTACGTGTGTATGCTCGAAAGAGCTTGTATGCTTGCTGGTGTATTCAGGGAGCGGTTGGCACTTGGATTTTGTTACCGTGTTGGCGGTCAATCCATTCGCTATTTTTATACCTTAACTGTTCTTTTGCAATGTTTACTTTTCATATTTTTTGTAACTTGGTTTCACGCTCCTATGTGGGTTCGCTGGGTTGCACCCGTGATAAGTGAATTTGTGTTGGGATAGATTAGGGTTGGTCCACCTGGTTTGTTTTGTCATGATGTATTCCCTTTTGGGTTTTACCTAGGTCAGGTCGAATGTCCCCCCAGTCTCTGTATCTCTTTTTTTTTAATGTACTTTGTCTTTTGCCTAAAAAAAAAAAGTTTATACAATAATGATTATAATTGAGGTGTGTTATTTGAACAACTATTTGTATGACAATTTATGAGACAACAATAAATTTACAAATAAAAGTAAATATGGACATGAAAACCAAATCAATAAAAAAAGAAAGTAGAAACATATAAGCAATGTTCCACGAATCGAGTGTTAACTCGCCGAGTTTACCGAGTTTACGTTTTTAAGTACCAAAATCGTGTCAACTCGAAGGTAAACTTGATTTCTGGTAAAATCGGAATGTTTGACGAGTTTGACTCGAGTTAACTCGGTCAAACTCGGTAAACTCAGGTAAAATCGGGTAAACTCGAGTAAAATCAGGATGTAAGTCTAATTTTTTTTGATAGTTTTATTAACAACTTTAGGAACTTGTGAAACTTGCCTTTTTGGATGGTTAAGACTTAAGAAACTTATGATTTTGCAAGTTTATTTTGTATTTTGATGTTTAGTTGAACATAATGCTATATTATGGTAGTTGAAAACCTTTATAATTTAGTCATATTTTGCACTATAGGACTATTTATAATATTATATTAGTTTACATATGTCATGTAAATAATAAATTTTATTTAATTTTAATTTTAGTTAAACTCGTACGAGTTTTCGAGTCGAGTTTACCTAGGCAAAACGAGTTGAGGTAAACTCTCAAATTGTAAAACCTTGTAATATGAGAGGAAAAGTTATAAAAAAATGTTATAAAATATGGTTGTACGAATAATTTCTCTTATAATTAAAGTGAATTTATTTCGATAAAAAAAAGACTATTTAGTCGGTATTTGTATGATATCATCGTAATATATTAAAAAGGATTAAAATATAGATAGATAATCATTAGAACTTGCTGTTGTTTTTTCTAGGATTTTTCGTAGCAAGTATTGGGGAGCCATTCGCTGAATAAAAACACATATTATAACACATATTTTTCAACACATTTTTTTGATTGATTAAAATTTACATGGGTTCCACCAAATTATGTGGGGCTCATATAAATTTGGTGAAACCGGATTAGGATCCTCTCCATTGAAAATTCTCTCAAGTTTTCTCATGTGGAATCTCAACCATCAATCATGAGAGAAAAAGTGAGAATTAAATTATAATGAAAAGTGGTTGTTGTATTTTAATGATAGAGATTGAAAATGGAGAAAACTTGAGAAAATTTTCAATGGAGAGGATCTAAATCCGGTGAAACCCATGTGAATTTTCAATGCTGAGAATTGTGTTATAAAAAAAGTATTGTAGTGCCATCATGTGAGTCACAATGTGATGGACACAACGACTTCCTGCCTAGTTTTATATTTCATAATATCATTCAACACCTCGATTCTTCTCGGATTTTTCGTAGCAAGTATTGTTGATTTTTCAATAGGTAATTACATTGTTGTCCCTTTCCTCGGTCCTTATTATTTATTGATACTACTTTCCCTGCAATCCCAAACACAGCCACTCTAAAACTCTGCAAAATTTTCAATCTTCCGATCTGCTACTAATTGCCTAGTGTCTTTTTTTTTTTTTAAGGATGGCTGAACAAATTTCATATGGTATTGCTACAAGTCTCATTAACAGGTGCAACACTTTATTTTCAATACTTTATCTTCTTTTTTTTTCAAATTAAATTAGTTAAACCAACGAATATATATCTTACAAGCTTGTTTTGTTGAATATTTTCTCTTCATAGGTTGGCTTCTGCGGCCTTTCGTGAATTTGGACGGGTTTATGGTGTGATGGATGAATTGGAAAGGCTTAAGAACACAGTTGAATCCATCAAAGCTGTGCTCCTTGATGCTGAAGACAAACAAGAGAAAAGCCATGCTGTACAACACTGGGTAAGAAGGCTCAACGACGTGCTTCTTCCTGCTGATGATTTGATAGATGAATTTCTTGTTGAAGATATGATACACAAAAGGGATAAAGCTCATAAAAACAGAGTAACGAAGGTACTTCATTCCTCATCTCCAAACAGACTTGCTTTTCGACTTAAAATGGCCCATAAGATTGAAAAAATACGAACTAGTTTTAATGATGTGGTGAATGATATAATTGTATTGAAACTAAACTCAAATGATGTGGGGGCTCAGAAAACTAACAATGTAAGTAGGGAAACTGGTTCTTATGTGTTAGAATCAGATATCATTGGGAGAAAAGATGATAAAATGAAGATTATAAGCTTGTTAAGGCAATTACATGAAAATCAGAATGTCTCCTTTGTTGCTATTGTTGGTATTGGTGGTTTGGGAAAGACGGCTCTTGCTCAATTGGTATACAACGATGAAGAAGTGCAAAATTTGTTTGAAAAAAGAATGTGGGTATGTGTCTCTGATAACTTTGATGTCAAAACTATTCTAAAGAACATGTTGCAGTCACTACACATCAAGAATGAAGTTATTGACAATTTATCATTTGATAACTTGCAAAATATGCTTCGCGACAATTTAACTGGTAAGAGATACTTGTTACTTCTGGATGACGTTTGGAACAAGAGTTTAGAAAAGTGGGATCGATTGGTGACTTATTTGATGTGTGGTGCTGAAGGCAGTAAGGTTGTAGTGACAACTCGTGATAAAAACGTGGCACATACAATGGGTGTATGTGACCCCTATACTTTGAAAGGTTTGACTTCAGAAGAATCATGGGTTTTGTTCAAGAAGATTTCATTTGTGGATGATGCTCTAGGAGTGAGCCAACCTCTTGAATCAATTGGCAAGAAGATAGCAGAAAAATGCAAAGGAGTTCCATTAGCAATTAAATCACTGGGAGGCATATTACGAAATGAAAGTAAAGAAAGTGAATGGATGAATGTTTTACAAGGTGAATTTTGGAAATTGTGTGAGGATGAAAATAGCATCATGCCGGTCCTAAAATTGAGTTTCCAAAACTTGTCGCCTCAACAAAGGCAATGTTTTGCTTATTGCTCTTTATTTCCCCAGGATTGGAAATTCGAGAAGGATGAGTTAATTCAAATGTGGATGGCACAAGGTTATCTTGGTTGTTCAATTGAAGAGCAATGCATGGAAGATGTTGGTAATCAATTCATAAATATTTTCTTGACGAATTCATTCTTCCAAGATGCAAAATTGAATGACGATGGTGATGTAACTGGTTTTAAAATGCATGATTTATTGCACGATCTTGCAACACAAGTAGCTGGCAATGATTGTTGTTACTTGAATAGTAAGGAAAAAAGATGTCTAGGAAGACCTGTGCATGTATCGGTGGAATGTGATGCCTTTTGTAAGTTGGAATTGTTGGATTCAAGTAGACTGAGGACTTTGATTGTGTTTGGCTCCAATACGAATAAAGTGGAACTATCGGTTATTTCAAAGTTCAAATACTTGCGCATCTTGAGCCTGGTTGGTCCGCATAGCAAGCTACCCGATTCCATTGAAAAATTGAAGCATTTAAGGCATCTTAACTTACTGTCGTGTCATGGACTAAAAAGTCTTCCCAAATCTATCGGCAATCTTGTTTGTTTACAAACACTAAAGTTGTTATTGAATAAAAACATTGTACTTTCTACAGAAGTTGTTTCAAAATTAATCAATTTGAGACATCTTGAGATTATTAATTGGACCTTTAAAGACGAGACACCGTCTAGATCTAGAAAATTGAGCATACACCAACAAAAGGGTCTGATTTTGTCCAAATGGCTTTCTCCACTCACAAATATAATTGAAATATGTCTTAATTCTTGTGGAGGTTTACAATATCTCCCACCATTGGAACGTCTGTCATTCCTCAAGTCACTTCAGTTACATAACCTTCAAGAATTGGAGTTTATATATTACGAAGAGTCCATTCCTCCTGAATCATTCTTCCCATCTTTGGAGAGCCTAACATTTTGGGATTGTAAGAAGCTCAAGGGATGGAGGAGGATGGGAGACGATTTGAATGATATTAACTCTTCACGTCATCTCTTGTTGCCTCACTTTCCTTGTCTTTCTGAATTGACAACTAGTGGGTGTTACATGTTGACTTTCATGCCTACTTTTCCAAACATTAAGAAGAGATTAGAATTGATACATTGCAGTACAAAGATATTGGAAACAACACTAAGTATAGCAGAGTCACAATATTTGATTGGTTTCTCTCCTCTTTCCATGCTCAAATCCTTGAAAATTACTAAAACTGTTATGGGTATGAAAAAAGTCCCAAAGGATTGGTTTAAAAATCTTACTTCTCTCGAGAATCTTGACTTTGACCAACTTTCAAATAAACAATTGCAAGTAACTGAAACATGGTTTAAAGATGACCTCAATTGTCTTCCTTCCCTCCGGAAAATTGGTTTTTTTAATTGTTATCACATAAAGGCATTACCAGATTGGATATGCAACATCTCTTCACTTCAACATCTTATGGTGCGTCGCTGCGATGATTTGGTAGATCTGCCTGAAGGAATGTCACGTCTTCAAAAATTGCATACCTTAGAAATCATTAAATGTTCAATCTTAGCTGAAGAATGCCAGACAGAAACAAGTGCAACTTGGTCTAAAATTGCTCACATCCCAAGCATAATCTTTAAAAGTGATTCTTGGCATTAGAAAGGTACCGACTATTATTTTTGGTCTATTGTTTAGTTTTTTTTTTTTTAAAGTAAAATGGATTCCATTATTTTTTATTGAAACACTTTTAAATTTTTTGTTAGTTTATTAATTTATATTATGATTTTTTTTTCTTCGCTCATTGTTTGAATGAATATGGGTGGGAGAAAATAAAATTGGCCAAAGAAAATGAAAGAATCATATTCATGCATCGCAACTAAATACTGATATCAAATACTTTTTAATATTTCTGAATTTCCATAGTTTTGTACACCACTTATTTAGGAACTTTGGTTGTTCATTCTTTGATAAAATTTTAAAAAGTGACTATAAATATTGATATACTTGAAAAGTGCAATATTGTTACTTGTATGCCATTTTTTTCTTTTTATACTCTTAAAAATGATCTATTGCAAAATTTAGTCACTATCATACTCATTTAACGTGTGCTTGTGTGAAGCTAGCATGCTCAATGAAAGAAGTGGAAGACTGAAGTAGATGCGTGAAGATGGCTGCTCTAGATATTGAAGTTTTTGATTTTCTGAATGATTATTAGATAATTTCCTTTTCTTGTTATTTTATTTTGTATTTGCTCAAGCTAATTGATCGAGGGCTCTCTTTGTTAAGAGTTCTCTTGTTATTGTTGTTTTGTTTTTTGGTTACAATTTTTGTTGTTGTTTTCATTGTTCTGTATTCTTTTTTCTGAACATGTTTTTAATGAGACAGATCATGAGTGCTTGTTTGGTTATTTTGACTTGTATTTTGGTACAATCCACCCAAGTACTTTTGTATCTTAATTTTCTTTTCATTTAATAATATATTTATAGGGTACTGCATATTATATGCGATAGAAAAAAATGTTAACTTAAGATGTCTTTGTTTGTCATATGATGCTATTACACTATCTTGTTTTAAATAAAATAAAATAAGAGTCTGATTGATATGCTCTAGAAATTTTCCATGTGTATTCTTGTGTTGAGTTCTAACTGGGGTCTATCATCAACTTTTTCTTTCTTTTCATCATATTGCTAGATCATACTAGTTTAAACATAGGTTTAAATCGTGTGTTTAGTCCATGCACTTTCATTCAATTTTGACTTTGGTCTCTGCACTTTTTATTGTTTGGCATTGGTCCCTGCACTTTATAAAACTTTTGGCATTAGTCCTTCTGTTAAGTATTTGTTAAAAAAAAAAACCAAAACTAAAGGTGTGCCACGTGGACCAATCATGGCACGCCACGTGGCACACTAAAAGACAAAAAAAACCCGACTATTTAACTTAAAAATATCATTAGTCCCACCACTTTCAACATTTTTTGATATTAGTCCATGCACTTTGGTATTGGTCCCTGATTTTTTATTTTAAAAAAACATTCAATGAAATTATTATGTTTTATTATTGTTTTGTTCATTATTTTTATTGGAATAATCATAAAAACAATAAAATCAAAAAATTCTTTTTAATTTAAAAAAATTGATTAAAGCTTAATAAAAGATCAACAAAAAAAATTTTGATTTTAAAAAATCTTTTTAAAGAGCAAAATATCTTAATTATACCTTTTATTTGACAATAAATATCTTAGCTTGTTTTTTTAAAAGGGAATAAATATCTTACTTATCTCTACTACTTTTTATATAATAAATGAACTTTTTTTAGAGTAAAAAGTGTAATAATTCCAATGTGGATCATTCTAATGATTTTTTTTTATACCAAAAATGATCAAGTTTTATCGCTGGCTAGCTAAATCAAATTATATTATAATCTTCAATCATAAATTATACGATGGTTGTCAATGTCTTATGCACCTCTCTCATTTGTTTATGTTGGTTCATGTCATAGAAATTCTTTTTTTTATGTATAATATATTATTGGAGTACAAATTGTGTTAACAACATTTATATTTATTAATCTCTCAAAAAAACATTTATATTTATTAAACTTACTTATTACAAGTAAAATCGTGACCGGTAAGCAAAATACAATGTTATACAATTGTTATTTTTCAAGTTAAGTTTTATTAAACTTTCTTTTTTTTTAAAAGATTTTTTTGATTTTATTTTTTTATGATTATTCTCAATAAAAATAATGAACAAAATGATATTTTTAAGTTAAAAAGTTGAATTTTTTTGTCTTTTAGTGTGCCACGTGGCGTGTCATGATTGGTCCATGTGGCACACCGTTAGTTTTGGTTTTTTTTTATAACAAATACTTAACAAAAGAACTAATGCCAAAAGTTTTATAAAGTGCAGGGACCAATGTCAAACAAAAAAAAGTGCAGGAATCAAAGCCAAAATTGAGTAAAAGTGCAGGACTAAACACACATTTAAACTTTAAACATGAGTTTAAATTCGTTTGTGTCTTATATTTTTTCATATATTCATTCATCTAAATCTACATTATACTTGAGATTGAACCGGGTCGAAAAAGTTTTCAATAGAGGTCCATAATTAAGAGGCTTAAGAGTTTGAAGCTTATTTGACAATTCTAGTTCTAATTGGTGGATAGTTGGAATCTATATGAACAAGAATTTCGTATTTTGAATCCAACTTTAATTATTAAGTACATGAGTTTTGGCTTGAGCACTACTATAATTCTCAAAGAAGCAATTAGTTCCTACACATGCTTGAGCATAATTGTCCAAGTGATACAATGACAAGATCATATATCTTCTCCCAAAGTGATACAATGATCATAACTTTTATCAACCAAGGCATAAACTATAATATCATGATGGTAGTTGAAGCCACTCTCCTTATCTTTTATCCATTTTCAAGACAAAATTTTAAATTCTTCTATTCAAATATTCCGCCTTTGTTCTTGTTGTGAAGGTGACTCAAAATTGAAGAAATTGATGTTTCTGAAAAATGCCAATTCGAAGCCCGAATGGTGTTGTCCGGGGCCCGAATTTGCACTTTTTTCAGCTTGGTAATGCGTGAAAAATTGGCGCCCGAATGGAGTAATTCGGGACCCGAATAGTCGTATCAGTATTTTTCAGAAACGTATTTTTGGGCCAGATTTGTTCCAATTTTATGAGGGTTACTTTTATTATAAATATAGACATTGTATCAGTGTAAACCTTGATGTAGAGGGGCTGAAACAAAGGTTTAGAAAGGCAACAACAAAACTAGGGTTTGAGGGTTGATTCACCTTGGGAAACACTATTAGGATTGAGTCTCTTGGTTACGGGAAGAGATTTGGACTTTGGGTAGAATTAGATGGGAGACTTATTCTTGTAACTCATTGATATCTATTTTGTAAAGTTACTCATCATTATAGTGAAACAGAGGGCTGATCTCTCCCCTAGACTAGGTCAATTTGGAGCGAACTAGGTTAGCAAATTCTTTTGTTTTCTCTCTTTCTTTCTCTCGTTGTTTTCTACTTTTGGTTTGTGATTATAACTTCCATACACTTTGTTTTGGTTGCTTGATTATCATTTGCTCCACACATCAAATATATTATTGGTGTGATTTTTCATCGAATTCCCAACGATTCTTAAAAATCAACTAGTTACGTCCTTTCCACAACAACCAAATATACATGAATCAAATAACAAAGAATCTTTCGATTCGGACCTTGCCTTCACCAATCAGTTCAACAAACTGTGGAAAATGCAACACGGGATAATTCTGTAACGCTGGGGATATATTCAGCCACAATAATATCTTATACAAATTAGGACACTAACTTGACATTCAAAAAACAAATGTGCCGCATTTTCATCCACTCCACATCCATTTGACCACTTAGTCCGATCTTCGTTTAAGACACCTCGTTTAAGTAAATTATCCTTTGTTTGTATCTTATTTTGAAAATGATATCCATACCATCACTAGCACTTTCAACGAAACCACTCCGTTCCACGCAACATAATTCCTATGATCTTGATTCACCAATCCCTCCATAATTAATACATATTAGACCATTGACCTGTGCTGACGCCCGGGTCATATAAGAGAACAAATACAACGGAAATAAGAAAGTAAAAACTTTACTTGAATCGAAAAAATAGTATGATTCAGTTCATAAAATTAAATGCCGCAAACGTTTTTAATGTACAATATTAAACAATTTCCATGACATCAACCCTGTTACGGTAACATGACATATAAATTTGATGGCATAATTTATTGACGAAAAGAAAATCCAACGTCTGTCGAAAT
>Ga0228711_1001244_pt1 | contig 36770 bp, 13 predicted proteins | sample MedpolnodulmetaG_2_FD_177996 | JGI IMG/M metagenome (GOLD analysis project Ga0228711, IMG submission 177996) | Root nodule microbial communities from Medicago polymorpha collected in Santa Monica, California, United States - brown nodules | ecosystem: Host-associated > Plants > Roots > Nodule... | reverse complement strand
ATGTACATTTATATGGGTAGGAGTCTCCTAGTTAACCCCTAATTAATAAGGAAGATTAATCAATACAATCAATACAATAAATAGTGAAGTTAAAACTAAATAGTCACAACTTTTCAATATCTCAACAAGGGAATTTAATAATGGAACATTTTGTAGTAATGGTTTTAAACGTTAAAACTAGACTTATCACTGAACCAGTAAATTGACTTATTCTAGATTTAGTGGTTCAACCAACCATGACTGGATTGTGATTGGATCGGAATCTATGTTTAGTATATGACTGGATTGGCCGTTTTAAAAGAATATCAATATTAATATTTTTTACTAATTCAATACAATTTTCATTTTTCTCTTGAAGCTATCTTCTCTTTCTTCCACCACCACCGCTGTTTTAATCTTCTCTGCATACTCATTCTCCGATCACCAAAGATGTTTCGATCATGATTCCTTATTTTACTATTAGTGATGTTTTCTATCAAGTCACAAAGAAGCTTAATGAACATAACTTCCTCTTGTGGGGCTAAGTGTTCAAGTCTATAATCATGGTTCGGACTCCACCGTTCTCTTGCTGCACCACAATCCCTCTACAACTCTAATAGAAAATGGTATCTATATTAGTTTATTGCACTGAAACACTGGAATTTGTATCAGAAACAGAGAAACAGCAATGTTACAAGATAACACACCAGAATTGAGAAATAACACAAACTAAAGAAAGAGTTAGTTTTATGTTACAAGGCAACTCTTATCCAAGTGTTTGAGAGTCTTGGTGTCTCCCTTCCAAAAATTCAAGAGCTTGGTGTCTCCCAATCAATATACAGTCCCAAAATAAAATGGCCACTGACTTTTCCTTCCATTTCCGTCTTTATTCAAAAACTGTCTAGTACAATAACTGCAGCCTAGTAATCTAATAACATTGGATGCTTCTTTCTTTGTTTCAATCCACTTTTCCATTCAATTGTCCAATATTGTCAAGATCGAGATCTTGCCTAGGTTAGGGAAGGGTGTAGCAAGATCATAAAACAAAGGATCGTAACGAGGATTGTAAGATCCTACCAAAATAATTACCTAGGATCGGGAGGGGGTTGCAAGATTGTAAAACATAGGATCGTAACAAGGATTGTATCCTACTAAAATGAAAAATTTTACTAAAACTGATAGAGAGCAGAGGAGAATAAAGAAAAACTAACAGAGAAAAATAGCAACGGATCAAATATGGGAATGTATTTTTTAAATCAAGGTAATAGATTACAAAAGAAAGAGGAATTCTATCCTGACTAGAGCACAACTCTTTCGGAGTACTCAGACTCTGCCTGTAACTAACTATAATAGTCTCCAAGTTATCTCTCTCTTGCCTATTCTCTTATAAAAAATTGTTACTGAAAATCCCCTTGCTCATGCATTCATCACTCATCACTCATCCTTTCCTGCCACCTCTGCAGCAGCATTTTCCCCACTCCCTCCTTTTCCACTCTTGACTGTCCTAGTGTAGACCCTCCACACTGCCGGCCGGACAGGGAATTGGTCCACTAGGAGCCAAATCAGCATCTGGGGCTATCATTTCCACCTCCTGGAACAGCTAACTTGTCCTCAAATCGGAAAGCAGGGTGTTGACCTTGAATATTGCATGCCTCCTCCCAAGTAGCCTCCTCAACTACTTTCCCCTTCGACTGAATCAACATTTGGCTTACTTCATCTTCTCCCTTTTTAACAGTGCGAGTAGCCAACACTGTCTTAGTTTCCTGGGACTTGGTGTTGTCACCCTCCAAGTCTTGTAGTAACTCCTGCTCCACTCAGTAGTTCTTTACTTCGAGAAGACGGACATCAAACACTGAATGAACACGGCATGTTTCAGGAAACAGAAGCCTGTAGGCCACCATTCCCAACTTCTCCAAGATTTGCAAAGGGCCACAGAGGAGCCAGCTTCGGGTTGATCGGGCTCCTACAGTGTGCTGTCTATGAGCTTGCACCTTCATTCTCCCCTGTGCCCGTTGCAAATGATGTTTCAGTTGGTGCAGAGCCTCATATTTGTCGTGTAGCTCTCTTTTCACCACTTCCACCCTTGTTTCTCCCATTTAAAAATGCGTAACTACCATAGGAGACCCCCATAGATTGCTTCAAAATCGGAGGTACCAGTCGATGCATGGAATGCTGTATTATACCAATACTTGGCTTGTGTTAACCACAACACCAAGTCTTTGGCTGGGCAACAATGAAAACCTGAAGAAGGTTTCTAGCATCTATTACTGACCTTAGTCTGCCAAAAAGTAGGCTGTGCTCATCTTCAATTGAGTGCCTTGCGAAATTGGAAATGTTTTGCCAAAAAGTCCTAACCAAAATTGGATCTCTGCCAATACCTTAGCTGTATCAGGAGCATATAGGGGTTGGAGCAACCCGGCCTGGAGCTGTTTCTAAATACTTCTGGTGTTGGCAAATATCTTATTCCCTCACAAACTGCTGGAGAGAATTTTTCATGCCAAACTAGAATAAATTTGCTGCAATCCTCATATAAGTTCTTTAGAAACCAGAATTTCCCCCTTGAGGGGTGGAATGGAACTCTTTGAGCCAAATAGAAATCCAAGAATAGTTAGCAGAGCACCATATGACCCTCATATAGCAGCATCTCTGTTCTGCTAAAAGTCATCAATAATCTCATGCAAAACTTTATCCATGTAGACCTCCTCTACCACTTCTTTTCCCTCCAACCAATGGGGATAATTAGCCATAGTTCGCATCTTGATAAATGTTTGATCGAGTATCTGCTCCTCTGTTTTCCAGCCCTGGTTTATACCAAAGTAGCTTTGCTGCCCAGTTCTGCTGATCCACTGTGGTAATCTTCTGCAGCAAAAATTGTTTTGACAGTAAATTGTTTTCGCCAAATTTTTTTCTTCTAATGTCTTGGTGTAAAGCAACGGGTCTGCCATTTTGAGTGAGAATATCCACCAACCCTTGCCCTGATACATCATCACATTTGATAACAAATTCCTGACTGAAATCAGGCTGCCTTAATCCCGGTGCCATAGTCATTTTCTTTTTTATCACATCAAAAGCTTTTTGAGCTCAAGCCCCACATTTAAAGGCTTCTATTTTTGCAAGCTCCATCAGAGGTTTGGCAAATTTTCAATAGTCTTTGATGAGTTTTCGATAATACACGGTTAATCCCACACCCCTTTGATGTTCCTAGGCTGCGTGCGGCCAATGTCACACTTACCTTATTGGGGTCCATTGCAACCCCTTTGATGTATAATGTGCCCGAGGTATTCCAAAGAAGTTGGAGCAAAAACGCACATGTTCTTATTGGATACAAGTTGCTATCACATCCTACTATCACATATTTTCTTAATTAATAACTGCTAGAATTTTTATTCATAACTGATTAAACAGTTTTGTCACTAATTATTTCCTAACTACTGCCATCAAGTAATTCTACTACTTATTATTTCCTAATCGGAACTGCCATCCATACTCTTTCCAATGCAGCCTAGTATACACGTTCTAAATGGGTGGCTTGTTGGTTTATATTTATAGACCAATGGATCTGCCTCTTAGAATAAGAGTGCATAATTGGGAGATTGTTGGATTCGGAGTCAGAGAGACTGGGGTGTCTTTTGACATGTTTATAGGCTAAGGGACTAGTTACAACTTGACACTCACCAAACACAGTTGGGACACCATTGGACACCTTTAACTCCCCAACTATAACTTGACACATAAGTAAACACGGCTCTTGTAAAAAAAAACCTTCCGTTGTGTTTTTAAATAACTTGGATAAATGTTGGCATAAAATATAGAGAAGAAATATTGAAAAAATATTAAGAAAGATCTCACATAGACTCCAGTATGTTTTCCGTTGACCTGTTCATCCTATGTCTCCCACACATGTATATATGTTGGAGGCTTATCAAGTGGGTACGTAAGAGGAGATAATCTTGATTCTATAATTGTACTTGGATGGTCCTGTTATATGCTTCACAAACGTCAGTTCCCGGTGTCCTATATTTAGACACTGCTCATGTTTGTGTCATTTCTATGGTCCGTGTTTATGTTAGTATTTAACCGGTTCCAACCACAAAAATGAGGAAAAATAGAAACACATTACAGTAACAGCAAACAAAAAGACCTCTTCGGCAGCAACGGGGGCAGCTAATTGTGGTTCTGGGTTGCACTGATGAATAGAAAACACATTGATAATCCTAAAAACAAAGACACAACCCAAAAGCACTTGCAACGAAGGCAACACAAATAGCGAGTTTTTTTTTTCTTCTGACCCTAACACCAAACAAAATTACATATATGACCTGGTTGAATTCTTATTTACCCAAATGCCCTAATTTCATCAAGTTTTGTTTTTGTTTTGTACGCCCTATTTTCAATGGAGACAGTTCTTCTAAAGGAGAAAAGAAAAACGCTAATGAATGGACCATTAATTGGGGTGCTGGACTGCTAGCATATTTAGACATTGGAAACTTGTGAATTTTACAACTCAGAGACTTACTGCTGTCTTGCTGTTTCTGATGTTCTTTATATTCACATTCATAGTTCTAGAAGTAATTGAGTGTAAACTATTTCTCAAGTTACATGTCCTACAGTGTGAAATGCACATGCTTATGTTTTAGGTGACTATCTACATATCAGATTAATCCACCAAAAATTTTATCTACATTTTATATTCATGTAAATTTGTCTTTACTCAAGGGACTCTGGTTTTGCTAAATATTGAGATTTGTTGATGGGTACAAGGTAATAATATTAATGCTGAACTCACATTTCAAAGAAGATTAATTAAGTTTGATAAATACAAACATGATCTGCAGCAGCAACAAATATTTTAGAAGGTCGTTTTTCACCTCTTCTGAAGACTTTATCTAATATTAATGCTGAGATAGAACTCAACCCACAAGTGCTACTGGTGCTATATGCATTTTAGAGTATGCAGTTATTCTCTGAATATCAATTTGACCCTATATACGAATAAACTTTGTTAAGACTGTGGGTTTAAATTTTAATTAACATGTTATGCTTCTGAATCAGGTTTATGTGGAAGCTTATACTTGTCCTTGCATTAGAAGTCACCCCTCTGATCCAGTTTTTGTTGCGCAGTCAAACGGGAATTATGTTGCAATCTTTAGTACCACCCCACCATACAGACTCAACAAATATAAGAGATATGAGAACCATGGGGTTTCTGGGTTCCCGATTAAGTGCAATTTCAGCTTAGATGGGAAGAAGCTTGCATCTGGCTCTTCAGATGGATCTATTTACCTTTATGATTATCAGTCATCCAAAGTTTTGAAGAAAATAAAGGCCTTTAACCAAGCTTGCATGGACATTGCCTTCCACCCAGTTATGCCTAATGTTATTGCTTCATGCTCATGGGATGGAAGTATTTTGGTATTTGAGTAGAGTTTCTAATTATCATCTCAACTCTATGGCAGTTTATAATTTCTGTTCTAATTGTTTCTTAAAGGTGTGCTTTAGTCTGTTTTACTGAAAGATTTAATGTTGATTCCACTGACAGTTGTATAATTGTAGTGAATATTAGTGTTCTTAGATTTGAAAACAGTTTAAAGTATATTTATCAACAGTGAGATATCTTAGTAACTTTAATGATGTGACACCTTTTTTCAAATAATGTAGAAAGTTACTAACGATGGATGAAAATTAAAGTGCTTCTTAATGTTTCTAATAATGCCCTTAATTTTTTCCTCAGTGAAGAGCTGTTTCTGACAATGTACTCATTGGTATTACAATATGTAAAGATGGACAGAGATGTTGTTTGCCATTAGCATCTAAATTGGCTGATAATGAACCTGCTTCCTCACCCACTATGGAATATAAAGAAAACATTAATATGGTGTTCTTGACTATAGACATTTCCCATATGTTATACCTTTCCAAAAGATTTTATGGTCAAGGATCTGTCTTATATATAATAAAATGTAGCTCTGTAGAAACAAATATCATCTTGCAAGTTGCAAAATCATACCTAATATATTGACGGTCACAAGGCCAAATCTCAATTCACACACAACAGAGTGGATTATCCTTTTCAGCCTACAAACTGTAAATCCTTACATTTATATGGCATGAGGCATCGGTTAAGTCATCATAGACAATGTCCACGTAGGTTGGTCTAGTTGGTAAAGATTTATGTCGGATGCAATAAGAACCTAAGATCAACCTTGTTGTTGATTTGAGAACTTAGTTGGTGGATAATATGTAAATATCTCTGTTACCGCTTTCTAAACTTTGAGGTTTTATCGATAGTGCTGATATCTAGAACCTAACTCGTTTAAATTTTCCAAATAAAAGAAAAAAGTCATCACAGACAATGTCTAGGTACTTGTAACCAATACCAACCATCATGGAAGGAACATTAAATTAAATATGAGTTCATTGAAGAGGAAATTGTGGGGGCAAACTCAGCTGTTCTTATGTTCATCCACTTCTTTCAATAAGGTAGAGAATAGAAGGGGGCCAAACAAACAAACTGTTAAACAAGACATAATTATGTAATTCCCTTTCCACTCTTCATGGGGGGTCAATTGTAGGGGGACATGACACACCTTCCTTCTCTCTTTTTAGATGCATTTGTTAATGGGACCATTCCCCTTAATTTTTTTCATACAACCTCACAAATTAGAGAGAATTTAAGTCAAATTTCAATTCTGCAAAAACATTGTTGTATCTGCACATCACACAGCACTATCTAGAGAAAACCAATGATGGTCCACAAGTCACTGCTAGCCTTCTCAAAATACTGTTTATATTGGAAAGTTTTGTAATTTCTAATCCTATTTAAAGCAAGGAACACCCTTATGAAACCTACTAACCTATGAACATACTTTTAATTTCAACACCTATATGAATATGTTCCCCACCTTGCATGGTCTTAACATCTCCCTTTCTCTCTCTCTCTATTATCCTTATATTTATTTATCTGTTTGCCCCATTAGTCTTTTCCCAAAAAACAAACTTAAAAGGCAAAAAGGGAAGAAGAAAGATAGAAATAAAAGAGTGATGAAATCAAATCAAAGCATGCCCCTATTCAACAGTCCATATGGCTGCAATCATCATCTAAAAGAGAAATACTTTTGTAGTGTACTTGAGGTCAAGAGTGCATTCGCAATTCAAGGTCCCGCAAGGTAGCCTATGAGGTGACAAGAAACGATGCGATGAAAGTTTTTCTAAGCTAATTAAGCCAGTTGAACTCTAGGATTTGACATGAACTTCATGGTCTTCTAAATCACTATTATATTACTACTATCATGGTCTAAATTGCAGTCCACAACTTACCGTCGCAACATATGCAGTTGTCTATATTTTATCGCAATACAAATGTTTACATGTAAGTTATAGTTTTCAAATTCATGTTTATATTCTAGAAAACTAACACATTCTAAAGAGTTTGGAATTTATGATTCTCACATATAATAAAGACATTAAAGGACATGCTTTCATCGACAACGATATAATAGAGTCTTTCCTATTTATTTTATCCAACGACCCGCTCTTAATGACAATATAGTAGAGAAACTTTATGGAAGAGACTAACTCATTTGACATTCATAAGTAACTTTCACCAAATTACAAATATTTGTAGAAACTTATTTACATCTCTTCATGAATATTTACATTCTTTCACATGACTCGTCATAATTTAATTATATTTATTTAATTATTCTTAAATTGCATCGCAATCATAACCGCAACCGCAATTTAAAACCATTTCGACTACTACATTTGCATTTAGTTGGGGTGCAAAAAATAACTTATTACTATACAAAAAGTTTGTGCTTTGCACTAAACATCATTGCTTTGGAATCACAAAACCACCTACTAATTAAGGTATTGTCACTAAATACACTTAGCTAATCTCATTGTCTCTTTCTTTTTGATTTATCTTGTCAATGACATGTGTACTTTCATCTTTTAGATTAATGTTTATCCTCTGCTACATACTAGACCATAATCAAAATGTTTGTGCCTTGCTCACTAGCCATCCTTTGCCTTCAAAAGTAGCCGACAAACTCATTTTATTGGTTTTGCCATGTGATTTGTGGCCTCAACCAAGTCAGAGTCACCCATATGTTTGGTTCTTCTTTTTTGGTACCTCCAAATGACCAAAGAATTTATAATAACATATATATTAACAAACAATCATAATTTTTCTCAAATGCCCCCCTTCTCTAAATTTCCCTAATTAGCAAACATGCCTAATAAGGCCACTGCTCATTAATCAACTTCTTACTTGCATGTTATGTTTATTATATATGTATATTATTATTTTTGTTATTATTATTGTTATTGTCACTATGCCATGGACTATTATTATGCTTCAAAACCTGACACTAATGATTATAATCTAAGGTACATGTTAATGAAAATCTTTGAGGGATTATGTTTGATAGATTTCATTGGTTGACACCAAATTCTAGAAAAGATGAGTCCAGCTAGGAGATAAAGTTGATGAATTAGATTCTTCCTGCTAAATCTTTTCTCATAAATAATTGTTTTTTAGTAGTATTTTATTTCACCTTTAACAGTGCTTGGTCTCACTCTCACTGATCATGTTTGAATACTAGTGATTTTTGATGCAACTTGCATGAATTTCACTTACTTCTTAACTCTTGAATGCTTTTAGTTGGCTATGTTACCTACTCTCTTTTTTAATTCATTTATTTTAGTCAAAGGAATATTAATTATTTTTAAATTTTAAATAGATGAATACACTTTGTGTAGATATTTAGGATGTAATAACTTCTGTTGACTTCTTCATATTTACATTTTTCCCCATAGCAAGATATCATGTATTATGTTTGTAAAACCTTCGTTGGCCAGCTAACCTTATTGTTTATGTATCACTATGGACTAATTACAATCACTTTCGTTTTTTTTTTCAAATTATTTTCAGGGTTGACGAGTCATTATCATGTTTGATGTTGTCTCTGTGTGATTGCTTCATAAGCAAGATACCGTATACTATTTTTGTAAAACGTTCTTTGGCTAACCTTATGTTTTATGCATTCTTATAGACTAATGACAATCACTTTTTTTTTTAATTATTATCGGTGTTGACGAGTCATTATCGTGTCTGATGTTGTCTTTGTATGATTGCTTCATAAGCAAGGTACCGTATACTATTTTTGTAAAACCTTCTTTGACTAACCTTATTGTTTATGTATCCTTATAGAGTATAGACTTATTACAATCACTTTTATTTTTTTTTTCCTTCAAATTATTATCAGTGTTGACAAGTCATTATCGTGTCTGATGTTGTCTCTGAGTAATTGCTTCATAGATTACTAGTCCCCTTTGTTTTTCCTCTCTTTTTATTTTTTCCTTAATATGCATGAATTGGATTAGGCACTGTGATCATAACTTATATCACTATGAGGGATTACTGATTAAAGAAGGAAAAAAAGGAAATGAAGGAATCTATTCTCTTTGAATTTGTGTCATTTTGTATAAATTAGTGTTTTCTTGTCATATTAGTAGCCATTTGAGTGTGATAATACGTTTATGTCTTTTACTAAAAAAAACATGTGCAGATAACTCCCATGAGTCAAAAGTAAGAAAGTGAAAGGATATAAAATGTGGTTTATATCATTTTAAAGAAGTACGACTCTGTAAAGTGATGTGAGTGTTAATAATACATGAAGTAATTTATTTTATTTTATTTTTGAAAGCATGCATAATAAGGCTATGTTAAACTGTTAAAGCTTCCAATATTTATTGATGTTCAATATATCTGGATTCTTCTAGTAGCCTATTGATTAACCTGCATATAGGTATTCATTAACACAACAGTGTTTATTCAGGTGACATTTGACTAACAAGATGGCTTGAACGGTGAGTGCAAGGTGAATGCATCTATCATGCTTCATTGATATGATCACTTATCTTAACAAGTTTTTATCGAAACTATCTCCGTCTCTACACGTAAGACTCATTTTGTCAATAAAGAATTAAGAAAAATTATTTTCACAATAAATTTGTGAATATATAACAAGAATATTTGACTGCAACGAGTAGACGGTTTTATGGTTTTCAATTGTGATTGCGGTTAAGCTGCAAACTTTATATTGTGAAAAAAAAATGGTTGATGTAGTTGAAATTATTGTTGTGACATCTCAAAATCCTTTATGTAGTAGCCGCAATTGCGATTGTGGGTCAAAATTAAAACTATAAATTGTTTCTTATTTGTTAGATAATGATCAGATGACTTATATTTTGAAATGAATTTTAAAGATAATTTGATACACATGTTGTCCAATATTCATCAAATGATCAAGATTTTTTTTTTCAAATTTGACTCAAGTGAAATTATATTTGATCTACGTTTAGAAGTTGAGACATATTTAAATACAACAACTAGATGGTTTCTAAGTTGTTAGATGAAGATCAAATGAATCATATTCTGAAATGTATTTTAAAGTTAATTTGGTGAAGTTCAACTACAAGATGTTTGATCTTCATCAAATGGTCATGACTCTTTGACTACATGATTTGTTTCAAGTGCAATTAATCTAGATTTAATGGGAAAGTGGGTAAAGTTGATTTTGATCTTGATCTAACTGTGGAGTCATATTTGACTGCATCAATTAGATGGTTTCATGGTTTTCAATTGCGGTTGCGATTATGTTGTGAACCGTATATTGCAGAAAAATGTGGCCAATCCAGTTGGAAATTTTCATCTTCGTCTAGACGATGAGTAATATTAGTCTGCAACGAGTAGACAGTTTCACGATTATCAATTGTGATTGTGGTTAAGCTGCAAACTTTATATTGTGAGAAAATGTGGTTGATGCAGCTGAAATTTTGTTGTGATATCTCAAAATCCTTTATGTAGTAGCCGCAATTACGAGTGTGAACCGAAATCAAAACCATTGATGATTTCTTATCAGTTAAATAAAGATCGGATGACTCATTTTAAAATGTATTTTAAAGATAATTTATTAAAGTTAAAATACACATGTTATCCAATATTCATCAAATGATCAAGATTCTTTGACTGCATGCTTTTCCTAAGTGCAGTGAATCTAGAAAAGTTAAAGCATGAAAGAGGGGTAGGGTGAATAAAGCCTTTTAAAGTACAAAATTATGTGCATACATTCAAAAATGACTTTGGTCACACCTTCTCCATAATAATAATGTTGTGCATGAATTATGAACAAACTATATAATGAGATAAAGGGTTCATAATAAGGAATCTCTTGAAATTCTATAAATACTTTCTCTTTGACAGTTCGCTGCAGAAATCAAAATTTGACAACAAATTTTACTTTTGTAATATAATTGGTGTCATGTGCTATCTATTTGCTGCATGAAGTGGTGGACAAGGTATATCATAATACTCATCAACCATTTATCTATAGCTATAGGTTAACTTTGCCTTTATTATATAGTTTTTTTTTTCTATGTCCTTTTTTTTCAACTTTTTCCACTTTTCTTTTAGCCATTTAAATTTTGTTTGAATTTGAAGCATGTAAGGACACGTCCTGGTAGAGGTACAAGCTAGTACATACAAAGTCATATTACTTTCATTTCTTTCAACATATTGTGATGATCCTCTTGTCGGTCAAGTGTGGCCTAAGCACTTCCCCTTGTGTGTCGGTGAAAAAGGTTTTCCACCTTACAAAGTAAAAGGAAAAGTGCAATGTGGAGAATAAACAACATACACTTTAAGTTATTTCATCATCTTTTTTGACTACATGAAGTCACATTAATTATCTTCTACCAAAAAATAACATAACAAAGATTCAAAATGGAGTGTAGGTTGATTAAAGAGCACACTTCTAATCTAACTCAAGAACGTTTAAATGATATGATCGAGGTCTCTTTCAGTTTAATTAAAGTATTTAGACTTGAATATAGCTCTTGAAATTTAGTAAAGTTTAAACTCTCAAAAGAGAGTTTTGTCGTCTATTATGTTTTTATGTGAGAAGGAATGAATAGTCTCTGCAGTTATATGTGAAAGATATTTTATTTACACTAAAATAGAAACACATCGAAAGGATATGAATTAAGTAATATCGATTCTCCAAACCTAAAATGTCTGCAGTCACCGATACTTGCTATTAGCACATCTCAGTCGTCGAATAAAGGTTAGTGATTGATTATGAATTCACCAAATGGAATTTACAATAGTACAACTTGAAAAACGAGTTCAATCTTCATCTAAGAACTATTTAGCATGTGTTTGGAACTGCGGTGGCCGAGTCATTCTCATGTTCAAATGTGTTTTTCATCGTGAAAACCAAAAGCTCCAATACGTACTTCTCCCTCGATGCGATTTCGCAATCTCCACAGCAATACCAAACGTGGGCTTGATTTATACAAGTCATCATACTGCATTCACTTATTAGTCACTTTCAAATAATTTCATAAATCAGCATCCAAATATTTGCATTTTAGATGTGACAAACATTGTAAATTGAAGAAGAAATTTTAAGATTAAGGATTTTGTTTTGATTTATAGAAATGTTACTCTTTTGACTAATTTCTTCATTGAGAGTCTCAAATCACCACGTTTGAGTACTGTTGAAGTTACTTTTAATATGGACCACAAAGCAACCTCTTTTGATTGAGGAGGAAATTATAGAATTGGTAACACAAGAACTCTCAAGTATACTGCCATATTTTTCCTGCTTTCAACGTGTTTTCTATCTAATTTCAAGAAGGAAAGAAAATTCATCATTTTGTTACTTGATTACTTTTTCTCCTGAAGAAGATAAAAAAGATTCATGCAATAATGCAACCAGGTGGGGCTGTGCTAGACTAGTAACACTTGAGGGTCTTAAAATCATAATTGCATAAATTTCTAAAAAAAGCCATTATTTGATTTTGTTGCAATAAAAATTGATTTTGAATGAATTGATTTTGTAAAATTGGTTCTATCTAATTGGGAGTTGAATGCAATGTGATTAATGTTTTGATAGATTTATGAAAAAGTTAATTGAACAATAAAATTGAGGCTACAAATCAATAGTAGAGATAAAAACTCTAAATTCTAACTTTAAGTTGGAATCAACTGTGGAGGAAAATCAATTCTATTTTCGAGAACATTTAAACATGTTAAAAATAATTTTACACCTCTAAAATCAATTATGAATCCTTTCAAAAGTGAAACAAAATTACTACATCCATCCCTAATTATAGGGTCCTTTTGAAAAAATAACGGTAATTAAGAAAATTGAAAGTGGTAATAAATTTGTTTGCAATTAATATTGTTTTTACAATTATATCCTTTAAAAGAGAGGAGTAGTGTATGTTTTCTACATAGTATTTAATGTTGATTGAAGAAAAAGATATAAAATAAATAGCGGTACGTTGGTAAATAATTGATTAATGCACTTGAAAATACCAAAGGAGCTTTATAAAAAGAGACAAAAATTCTTAAAAAGTTCTTATATTTATGAACGGAGGTAGTACTGTTTTATGTTTGGTTCAACATTTGTTGAACCCTAAAGTAATTCTAGTGATGTAGACTTAATTTTGACATGTTCATATGTTTTTGATTTTGCATATAAAATTGATTACAACTTTGAAGCTAAAATTTGTAGCATTTAATACTAAAATTAAATTTTTAATCTTGAATCATTCCCTTCGGTTTTTTTTGTTGACAAAAACAAAACGATATTCATTCATTCAAATTGAGAGTACATCATATACAATAACATGTTCATCATCATTAAAAATGTAAAGGGTGAATCTGCGAACAAACTCACAACACCCAAGTTAATAGCATACAACGACAAAATGCCTACAAATAATATGATAAATTCTAAGTCACCGAAATACTCATGTTTTCGGATCTGCAACGTCAACGCTCAAATCATTGATTGAATATGTAATTGACTGAAGTTTATCTTTCGATATGAAGAAAACGAACATCACAACAAGACGCAAAATCAAGCGCCACACAGGACGACGAACAACACAACGTCGCATTCTGACGACGAAATCACAAAAAACACAAAATAAAAAACTTGATATATGTGAAAACCACTTATTTAAATTGAAAGAGAGTGGAAAAAGATGCATATGAGTGATTCTATGTCATAAATGACCTAAAATCACTCATCTTCAATGAACGAAGAAGAAAGAAAACTTAGAAAAAAATAGAGTTTCTCTCACGAATGACCTAAAATTATTCATTTCATTCTCAAATGTATCCAAATATATATCATTTTATATTCAATTCATTTTTAACTAAAATCAATTTTTATACTAATGCCCTATTGATTTTTTTCTAGCTCATAAAGTAATCAAAATTTACAAGATTCAATGCCCTTTTGATTTATCAAGAAAAATGAGCGATAAAGTGGTACCTTTTACCTTGACTATGCAATGTTACATATGTCCAAAGCAAAAAAAGGTGCATGTGATGAGCAAATACTTTAAAATTTTACTACTATCTCTCTGGATCTGTAATAGCCAATTAGCATTAAGTCAGAAACATGTACTTTACTTAATAACTATGCTAATTTTATCCAAATAGAATATTACTAACCTTTTTAGGTATTCCTAGCTTAACGAAAGGGTGATGATGAATTCCTTATGGATTGATTCAAATGTTTCCTCCATGTTAGTGCTGCCACTGACAATTTTCTTCCCTGTTACACCCAAATGGTAGCATGATATTAGGGACCACATAATTGGTTTCTTAAAGTTAATCATGCATTGAGAAGATGTTTAATTATCAATTAGTATTACCAATGTAATTAATACTATGTTCTAAAACACAATTTGGTTACAATATTTTCTAGTTAACCGAGCCACCAATGTGAAAGTCCTAAAACACAATTACCCTACCTAGTACTTATTACTTCAAGCCATGATCTTAGTTTAGTTTATTATGCATGATTTCATTTCATATGCATTGGGTATGGTACTTTTAAGTGTGTACAAAATCATAGGATGCACGCAGTGAAGCAAGATAATATTTATTTTCCTAAATTACATCAATCATAACATGTCTTACGGTTATTAAAACAAATGTAACAACATTTATGTTCCCTCATTACACTACAAGAAAAACTGGCATTGTTGACGGCCAAAGACCTTCAAAAAATATCAAAAATCTGCTTGTAAAGCCATTTTTCGATGGTCAATCGAGGACTATGTAGCCCTTAAAATTTGCAAGGAAGGAAAAATAGAGAAAATGATGATTGAAATTTGAAACTATAATGAGGGAGGAAGACAAAGCTATAATGAGGGTTTAAGAGACACTATCCTAAAAAATCATTGATATTGGCTGCGGGTAATAGTATGCAAGAAATATGGGTTGGAAATCAAGGGTGAGTGATTATGTTCACATCGAAGAAATATTAGACATATAAGAGAGTGAACCCATATATCTAAGGGAACTTCTACGGTACATTCACAAAGTGAGGTGTACCAGTACTCTTCTTTCATAATTTTATAAATAAATGATCATTTTTTATATAATAAATAGCTATTTGTCAATATTTATATTTCATAGAACATCATTTTATAAGAAAAAACATCATTTCATTGTTTATAAAAGTTATTATTTTATTTTTTTACATATTATCGTAAAAAATAATCAAATGTTCTCAATTATGAGTGATAAAAATTCAAAAAAAATTATTTTTATTTCGTTGACACTTTTGATGAATAAGATTTAGTTATTATAATTATAAATGATAAAAGAAAATATTTTTCTTCAAAAAAACAACTCATTTAACTATTAATTTAAAGAATGAGTGTATCAGTACACTCAAATATATTGGGTGTACCATAGAATTTGCCTATATCTAATACCTTAAGATTTTGGGTGGAGATGTGATGTCTAAATCTCTTATTGATCATGAACGTTTAGCATATTACTGCTTCGAGACTTCCCAACAATTTGTAATTTTGTTGTAGTGATGATACTCCACATAGAAACTACTTATCTTACTTAGGTCATTCTCATTTTTATTGCTCCTTGACTTACAAAAATTACCCTACTTTCTAAACGATAAATATTAGCATTTTTAGTTTTTATCCTAAAGGCCGGGATAGAATCTCTACCTTTATCGCTCCACTTCTTAGCATAGTTACCCCACTCCAATCACCAAACCATCCTTTTATCCCATAAATTACCCTACTTTCAAAACAAAAGTTGTTACCAAATACCCTTGACCATTATATCCAAGGGGATACACAATCTTTAGTGCATGGCAAAAAATTTTTTTGAGGGATCCTTAGTGCATGACATTGATCTTATACTTTGCTAACAAATCATCGTGTATACAATTAGGGGGGTCAACTACTACATTTATCGATCCATCTTGGACTAGTAAATAGTAATTCAAATATTCAGATAGTTCCTACATGTATGACTTACCCTCATAGTTTATCATAGTCTAATTTGATGTAATAAGTTGGAGCATCCTTTCTATTTTATATTATTAAGATATGATATGATACATTTATCTTATCATGTTCATCAAACGGACCTTAAAATTTTGTTAATGAATAAAATATAACCAAAAGTGTAATATTTTAATTTGACTCACTATCATCTCATTTTCATCATTATTGTATCATGAAATACTTTGATGCTCAAATCAATATTTGATTGGGTAGAGTGAAAAAATTGTATGAGTAGAATGTATACATTTCATTTGGCGCAAGAGTCATTTTTATAAGTGGAGTTTCAAATAAATTAGGGTAAATTGCGTTAAGTCTATTGAAAGATTCTCGATGCAATTCATAAAATACCCTTTAATGTTAATCATATAGAAATTGACTACTAAGACATGTGTGTGCTGGTGGTACATGTCGAGAAAATAATCAAAGAAAATATTCACACAAGCATAAGCACACACATGTAAGAAGAAAAAAATAAATAAAAACATCTAAAAAATAAAAAGTATATTACTCAATCTGCAATTTTTACAAGGACAAAGTTGTATGGCTTGAGATGATTTGAAAGAGTTTCTCCTCTCAATTAAATATCTAATAATTACTTTTTGTATATGAGAAGACAAATTATGAAGATATCCACAATTAAGCTGATATGTTAGTGCTTTCAAGATCCTATTTAGAACCATTATTTGCCTACTATATCCTAAATAGTATTTTAAGTATATACATCTTAGAATGGATATACATATTTCTAGCTAATGCACAATCCTTTAGCTTCACTCAATCTCACATCTTTTGACTTCAAGCCTAGATAGTAACACTACCTATGGTGCCTAGTAAGGGAATTCCGGAGAAGAGTAGGGGTCCTAATATATTTGACATATAAAAAATGATATTTGACCAGAAAAAAAGGGAATAAATTAATGGGTTTCTCCTCTTTTGCAGTTGAGACATCCAATTATGCAAAGCCATTGTAATAGAATATGGATAACAACTAAAAAATAGTGTCAAATTGGGTAATGGGAGACAAACAGTGGAGAGAAGCAAGCCATTTTGGAGCATTATAAAAACATCACATCCTCACACTATTATTTCAATTCACCATTAATCTAATTGTTAGATCTTAGCATTTATCTCGAGATGTTAAATGGATCACAATAAAAATTGGATCATTTTTCTTTTTTCTTTTATAGTATTAAATAATGAGAAAATTATTAAAAATATCACTGTGGAAAGGTCAACGGTCAAAGATTTGCATTACTGTCTATGTCTCCCACACATACACATATGAGACATTTGAGACACACACACATACACACATTATGTCACTAACAAATAACATTCCCCAAAACCCTCACAACGCCACCAAGCACAATGCATCCCACTTGGGTGTGGTCCTACCTGCTACCTTGGTGCACCCGCCATCCCATAGTCCTTAAATTTTCAATACCAAACTTGCTTCTTTGATCCATTTATTTTTCTAATTTTCATAAAAATGTATGATTTTAATCATGGTACAATGGATTAATTATTGTGACTAATTTAGTGTGAGTATGTCCAAAATACTTATGTGTCACAAGTTGATATGATGGGGGAAGGTCTCTTTTGCTTATTTGTCACGTGGATAGTGTTGGAGAGTCTGGGTCACGTAAGAAACAACGGGTCAATGTTTCATGTCCACAAAAAAAAAAAAAGATCTCATATCTTCACCAAAAACTTTAAGGTCTGTTTGATGAACATGATAAGATAAATATATTATATCATATCATATCCTGATCTAGTTTTTTAGACATAATATGATATGATAAGTTAATCGTAAAACTTATTCTATCATGTCTATGTAGTTATAATTCATATTCTGAGTGTGAGTTGAGTTAGAAGCCAACATGATATGATGAGAAAATGAATTACAGATTATCCCTATACAAATAATATAAAATATAAAAATTGAACCATAATAAAATATAGACGTAAAAATTAAAATAAAAGTTAAAAATATTAGAGTGTTTAAAAATAAAATTATAATTATAAATTACAAAAAATGTGAACATTAATTTAATTTTTTCAACAAGTTAAATATAATGTTCTTGCAAGGGTAGTTTTGTCATTTATGTATAATATATATCATATCTGTATTTAACTTATCTAACATATATAATATATTTTTTAGGGAGCTACTAGGAAATCTAGCATATCAAATAGAATTATTTACTCATGATTTTAGAATAATTAAAAGTTTTCATAAAAAGCAAAATAAAATTGTTTATTTAGTCAATGAATTTTTTAAAAAAATTATATATAATTATTGAATTACTAAGTTAAATATATAATTGTGTCGTCAGGGTAATCTTCTATCATTTAAATATGACATATATTTTATCATGTCATAGTTGTAAACAAAAATGTAACATATTTAAACTTAAAAAAGTAGCAAATGTTATTTTATTTCTTATATGAGTCATCTCATCTATAAATTCAACTTTTTATCCATTCATAAACGATATGAAACTTAAGCACTTACACTTGAAACCCAACGATCGCCCAGAAGTGTGGGTTAATCCTTTTGCAATAGAATTCAATATAAGATCTACTTCTGTTATCCCACCAAGTCGAACTAGGATTCAATACCACATGTTGGGGAGTCATCGAGTCATGGGAGAAACAATGGGGCCAATGTTCCATGACCAAAGAGATGGAGACGCCACATCTCCCCCTAAGATATTAATATATTACATATCTAAGTCATCTCTCTTATAAATCCAATATTTTACCCATCATAAACGTTTGTGACGACTCATGTGTTGTTTGTGAGTCATAAGCTGAATCCCACATGCATTTTTTGTTCGTCTGCACAAACGCTAGGGAAAGTTGGGAGAGTATCAATATGGGAAACTTAATCTAAGAGTTGTTATATCAAGCTAACAATTTTTTCACTTTCATGTTTAATTTCTTGGGTAGGTATTCAGTTCACCATCAGCAAATTGCCGCAATGCTACTTTGGAGTCTTTAAAAGAGCCCTAACGCAAACCTTTGAGAGTCTCCCGACTCTCCAGCCGTTGTTATCATCTCTCGATCAAAGGACACACTCTATGAATGGTCTTGCATGCAAAGAGCTAAACCTCAGGCGCAAAACACAGACCAACAAATATTGTGGTTCAAACCGCCTTTAGATGTGGTAATTTAAAGTGCAACTTTGACTACGTAATTTTCAACAATAAGACAGTCGCCATATATGGTCTCTGCTTCCAAAATTATGAGGGGCAAGTCATAATAGGAAAGTCTGATTTTTAGTAGTCTTTTGTATGTGTTAGAAGACGAAACCACAACACTACTAGGGGCGATAAACTTAGGAACACATTTCGACTTCCAAGCTCTTCATTTTGAAACAGATAGGAAAATCCTTACTGATGTCGTAATCTACTTCCACTCATCTCAGCGAGTTTGAAGACTTTATCTCTCAAGGTAGAGAGGCAAGCTAATACTGTCGTTGACAGTGTAGCTAGAGCACTCTATCCTCTTTGCTCATAAATGAAATGCATTAATCTTGTTTTTGCTAAAAAAAACTTAATATTAAATTAAAACTGAAAATAACAATAACAATTATTTTGAAACAAATTTTTCTTCAAATTACATGAAAATAATTGTTCAAATTACTATGTGGCATTGCATGTGTGTCTACTATGACAAAACCTGTGGTACATATTGTGCGTGCGTGCAGCATAAAAATTAAGTATGGGGTGGTTGACTTTGACTCCTAACAACTTCGAAAATGTGTTAGGTAAGAGGTAAAGAATTTCAGGGCAAATCAAGGTTCCCTAATCGTTGATTATTACTTCGTCAATTCTGGATCATCCACATGTGTGTCTATATGATTCTCTTTTTTTTAGAAGATGTGCAGTTTTGTCATCATCTGATTCTTCTACACGTCTTTGCGATTACGGATACTTAGCAAAGATATTTATCAGTCTATTTTATTTTAGGGTAGTGATATTTGTATATTCAATTGATGACAACTTCGGTTACAACCTTATTTTTCTCTCTTCTTATTGATCAAAAACAATGGAGAGAGAAAAAGAAAGAGAGAGAATAAAAATTCATGTGAGAATGAGAAACAAAGTTGTCCAAAAGTTGTCACATAATAGTTGTACAAATATCATTTTTCTTTATTTTATTCTAATAAGTTTAACATAAAACTCACACACATTCCTTAAAAAAAAAAAAAACTCACACATTAAGTTTTAAAAGTGTGAAGTTGTGGGTCCAGACAAACACTCAAACATATTAAATATCTCTGCAGTTATCGGATGAGTTGTACCTATGTATCATTTTAATTTTAATTGTAATGAAACATGCAAAATTTGTGCATAAATAGATTCATAAAATAAAAAAGAACCTTTACCAAAATTTTATTGAATTGGATTTTTTCAATATGATTTATAATGAGGAAAATGATGTTTATCTCCTTGGCTGCTTTTTTTTAATGCGCAAATATTAGAATGTTAACGGTTATGTTAATATTTTCTTCCCTGTCGGAATTCATAAATTGAATTTTTAACTTCTTAACTCCTATAAACATTTAGTTCAATGTTTTAGTATATTCCCTACAATATTTATAATTTATCTTCTTTTATTTTAAATAAATTTTAAAAACCATCATTGCGCATTTTTAAAAAAAATAAAATTGTAACGCATTCAAATACAAAGGATAGATACAAATTACCGAAGTGCTGCATAAACCTAGTTGAGATTAATAACCTATGATGATATATTGATAGAACTTAGAAGTAGTAACTGAAGTGTGTGTCTCTAAATTTGATTAAGAATATTGATCTCCAAACAATTTATCACATGAAACACGCCAAAAATCAGTGAGAAAACCATAATCTATAGATGATTTTCACTAATTGCCCAACTTGTAATTATAAATTATATCATGTACAATTTTTCTCATGTAAGTACTGTTTGTTTGGTACATGCATGGGAAGATGCAAGCATACTGCTACAGTGGCAGCCTTAACCCCTGCCAACTTTTGTTTACTTCTTCAAAGGTCTTTCTCCCATATCGTAGGAGACCTAATTCTTAACATACATTAATTAATAATTAAAAGGGTATTTTATTTAATTATTTCTCTGTCTTTCTGAAATACTAAGTATTTTTTTCATCCTTCTTTTTGGAGTGGCCCAAATTTCTAAGATGCTTCCCCTAGCATACATTTTTCAAAGGAAAAAGCAGAATGGAATCAAAATCAAATTTACTTTATGAATTTATTTCTTATTTACACAAATGTGCAAACCTTAATTTCACTCACAGACTCTCACATATCTACGCCCCTGCAGGTAATATGTGCTAGCCTAAGAGTCTTGTTCATCTCATGTAAGTCTTTCTCTACTTTAGTGCCCTACTAATTTTAACTTGCCTTAATCGATTCTAAAACTTGATTGGTACTTAAAATTGCTCCATTTTTTTATGGTATGATGAGTGCATCCTCTAATATTTCATAATTTGGTTTAAAAACTTCAACAAAAAAAAAACTCAACTTCCAAAATATATAAATCTAAGAGATTAATTTTTATGCACCAACCGTGTAAATTTTTTAGCACATACATCCAATATAATGAGAGCACTCTCTTAGGTTAGCTCATTAATATCTTGTGAAATATATATGTGTCGTGATTTGATTTATAGAAAACCCAACATTTTTTCTTGCCCAAACATTCGAGGTTTCGTTGAAATTGGATCGGCTTTCATTTGATCGAATGCAAGTGTAATATATATTTTTTTGGCTTATTTTCATTTTTGGTCTCACATTTTGCTAATCGCACGAAAATTGTCTCTTCTTTTTAAAACCAAAATCCTTATCACATAATTTTGGTCTCAATCCATATTTTTCTTATCTCATATATGGTCTTTTCTACATTAAATTGAAGAAGAACACCAACACCAGAACAAAATATTTTTGAATTTATTTTTATTATGTTAATATGCAATTTATTTAAGTATTATTTAATTGTCTGTTTGGGTGGATAAACATATTTCTACTTAGATTTTACTAAATCATTATTTTCATGCCACTTCATTTAAAAAAGTTACCACATGAAATCAAAAGTATGAGTAGAGACCAAAATTGTAAAAAGTATAATAATACTTGAAAAACCAATTTTTTTAAAAAAAAACTTAGTATCCGATCTAAGGACCGACTAATCTGATGGGACCAATTCCACCGCCCACTTGCGAGAGCTCTGTTCTAAGCCAGAGCTCTATGTATGGACTTGCCCATCGAAATTGGTACTAGAGGGAATCGAACCTAAGATTTTGTGAGGAGCACACTTCAAGATCCCAAACCAACCACTAGGCAAACCTTAGATGGGTTTAAAAAACCAAAAGGTTGAATTTTAAAATGATAGACAATTTTTGTGAGTGTGCCAAAACAAGGGAAGAAAAGTGCAATTAAGCAAAAGTGTTGTACTCTTATTGTATATAAATTAAATTCTTATTTAAATCAATGGTATACCCATACTAAGAATTATCACATCACATGTATATCTAAGAATAAAATCCCCATGCATCGTCAACTCACATCAATGAATATTTCGTCCACCAAGTACGTACGATCATTGAGGAAATGACTTAATTGAAGATCTTGATTTTCTAAATGCCTTTGCTTTTTATAGGGATGTTATGTTGGATTGGCAAAAATCATTGAGACGCACAAGAAATCGGGGTTTACAAATTTAAGATGATTTCTTTTTAATATAAGAAATGATTTAGTGGCTGCCAATTGCTTTAACGTAAGATTACAAAAGTACATAATACAGACAGAATACGAGTGATCGTATGATGTTTCGTATGAATATTATTTTTGACTTATTTTGATAAGCATGGAGAAGAATGCTGCACATTTAAGTAAAGCTCAGCTAATTGTTGGCACTTTCCAAGAAATATGTCATACTATATCTTATGAGATATCATTCATTGAAAAGATAAGAAAAGTTAATTAGTTGCAACTCCGGTTTCAAATATTGAGCAAATAATCCTTTTAGTCTCTGATTCTGTAGCTCGCTGTCGCATATGTCTCTGACTCAGGATTAAATACAAAGAAGTTTCTGACTCTGCACTTCCGTTATCACTTTGGTCCCTGATGTTAAATAATTCTGTTAAGTGTGACACAATGACTAAAGTGAAAGTAGAAAATGGTCACTTTAGTCCTTAAACCAAAAATCAATATCCCTAACTTGAATCTCAAATCCCTAAATGTCATCCCTAAATCCCTTAAATTGAAAATTTCAAATCCCTAATTTTTTATCTTATTTGACAATATTAATATAATATTTTCTTTTTGTTTTTGGTCAAAATATAACGTTCTTTTATTTAAAATTAAAAAATAGAGATTGATAATATCAGCATTATATTTTTTGTTACACAATTGGTGTTTAATACCGTGGACAAAGTTTTACCGTTAAGCATAAAAAACATATAAAACTTTCAATACAATTTATACAATTGAGTGTCTGTCTTTCCGCTCTTTTTATTACGCTAACGTTTAAAAATTATGAACAATATTTTTTTATTGAAATTTTAATTTTGATTAAAACTAAAAATATAAATGTTTGTTGTTTTCAAGTTATAACAAAACAAACTAAACCATGATTATTTATTTCAATGACACCAACAATATAACAAAAAGTCACATTTTTTTTAAAAAAGATATAAATGTTTGTTGTCTACAATGTTTAGAAAAAAGTCACTTTTTTTTTACAAGAGAAAAAGGTCACATATTAGTGTATATTTTTAGGGATTTAGTTATTTGAGATTTAGTAGGGACTTGAGATTCAAGTTGGGGATATTGATTTTTGGTTCAGGGACTAAAATGATCATTTTCTACTTTCATTTTAATCTCTATGACACACTTAACAGAATTATTTAACGTCAGAGACTAAAGTGATAACGGAAGTGCAGAGTCAGAGACTTCTTTGTATTTAATCCTGAGTCAGAGACTTATGTGACAACGAAGTGTAAAGTCAGGGACTAAAATGACTATTTGCTCTTCAAATATTAGTATGATTTTTTCCATGGATACCACTGAAAGAGAAAAAAAAAAACTTTGATGTATTTCGTTAATAAGATAATTCAATGTAGTATTTATATGATTTTTTCACCCAAATAACGACAATGTTACATATGAGTCTCTCATATGATTGATTATAGTATTTTGAGTAGTAGTTTTTTATGAACTTAAAGTCGTAACATTTTGTTTTACAAAACAAATTCTAATCAAAAGCAAAAGCAAAATATACCAAATATATTATAACAGATAATAGATCCATAGAGCACCACGTAGTCAAAAAATTATCTCTTGACTAGTTAGAGTTTTTGCTTTTTGCGATATTCTACATGAATTTTAGCATGTGCCAAGAAACTTCTTAAGAGTTCATTTTGGTGTAATTTAAATACTCCCATTCACCTCATTTTTCTAACTTTATTCGACGATATTTTCTAGGAAAAAGAATCAAAAGTTCTCCTATAACGCAAATATTGACATTTTACAAATAGTTATTATTACTTTATTTTTTTTTTTTTGAAAACTCGGTATTTATTATTATTATGAAAAAAATAAAAAATATATGGAATAAAATTGTTAAAAAAATATTATGTTTCATTCATTAGCATTTTTAATTTTTTTTTTGATACAATCGTTGGTTAGCATTCTAATAGAGGACGTAGAAGAAATATACACGACAATTATTTTCAGCTAATGTTCAATATTTTCTCCATCCTCAGTCGTAGTTAGGTCAACTAGCGTATACGAAATATACTCACGATCGAGAAAATTCTCATCTTATATTATACATCTTTGCTACATTCATTTTAATTTGTCTCTTTTCTCAACTCTTACAATCTTCATTATCCATATAATATATTTAGCTACGTGTTTCCATTAATGCGTTAATTATGTGGCATAATTGTGTCGTCAAAATGAAAAGACAACTTACGATATATTTGTCGTATTCTCCCCTAGATTCTCGATGTACTATACAATATACAAACACCATTCAAAAATACAGTTACAGAGTACACGAATATATCATAAGAAAAATGTTTGGATAACCCAAAATAAAAAATAGAAAAGTGTTTAACTAGTTAGATCCATTACATAAGCTGAATTATCTAATTAATGCATTATTAGTTTACCTAACATATGCATCAGTATAGAGAGGACCTGCACAGTGCAATTTTCGGGTGCATGCATATTTATTTATTTTTATCTATTTTGTTGCCTTTAATTTCATTATTCTTTTAACCTTGCATCCTAGTTTTTATGAGGAGTACTCTTGTAATTTCAAAGCACAAGATGTCAAAATTTAAGAAATAATCAATCCATTAATTACTCTAAATTAAAAACACCAAAATAGCATATGATTTCATTCTTTGTCATCAACCACACAACATGATATCTCTCACGCAACAACTTATTACTCATATACTATTTGATGATGCCCTTAATGTCCGACTAACCCAAAAATAGAATCCTTACACTCAATGCCAGTGCAACCCTAACAATTTTTTAAGAAAACCTATAAGGAAAATTACAAAAATGATCGTCATTATAATTAAAAAATGACATTACATAATATTCAACCTAGCTAAAGTCAAATAGTGGGTATCGTTAGCATATCTCTTTCATATTTGTGCATTTTCTTGGTCCTATTCTTCCCTCTCTTTGCGATAATTAACAACTATATGAATTTCTTTAGTGTTTACATTGCAAATTTCTAACTTCTTCCTTATATATATGAGTTTTATTTTTTGTCTATTTTTTAAAGACTCTGCCTTTATTCAAGACATTAATCTTTTTTTATTTATAAAAATATCTCTATTTATTTGACTCTTGAAGAAATTACGAAGTTTATAAAACAAATTTGAAAAACGTCCAATATACATCATTCATAATTTTTTACTATTAACCAAATTAGCTACTTTTTTAATACCTATAGATTAGGTAAACTCGGTATCCAGCCTAAGGACCACACAATTTGCGGAGTATAATCTTATTATCTATTTGCGGGAGCCTTATTTAAAGTCAGAGAAAAACTCTTTATAGACTAATCCACTGAAATTGACACAAGAAGAAATCGAATATGCGCATTTGACCGGGCAAAATTTATGAGGTGGCGCAATGACTTGGATTTTTAAATTTTTTTATTATATTTTAATTGCATAACACTTCAGGGGCAATGGTTAAACAATTAAAACAAGTAAGTTTTTAATAAAAAATAGTGTAATCATTGCTTGGTCAAATATAACAACTTATATTTTTAAGACAAAATTTCTATTTATTGATTTCTTAAACGATGCCCCTATGACACTAGTTTGCAAGACCCTTGATTATTATCATTTATTTAAAAAATAAAAAACGCAATAGAGTTAAATTAAAAAAGAAAATTTCTTCAAAACAAGAACATTCATGCCTCTTCATCTTGATTTTTACTTAACCATAATTATTTTCTCTCTTTCGGTTCCTCCACCCACCTCATTCCCTCTCATACTCTTGTATCAATCAACCCTCAATCCCAGCCAAACCCATTTCCCTCTTGACAATATTCATTTTTGCAAGGACCCTAATTCCGGCGACGAATTCATCAAGAAACCCTAATTTAATTAAAGGTATGCCATTTTTTTTTGTGCAGTGTTAGAAGTTTCTTCGAAGTTTGTAGCTTTTGGTGTTCAATATCAACCAAGTCTTACTTCCATTTTTTGTTGAAGATTATGTAATTGTTACTATTATTTTTGTGGGTGAGAGAAGAGAAGACACATGACATCAAATGAGAGAATTTGTGTTGGAAAGGATTGAAAATGATTAAGATGACGGGTTTAGATGGGATCCAAAAATGGCTTTTTTTTGAAGGAATGATGATGATGGATTTAGATCCGAAAATGAGTTTAGATTGAAATTTGAAAGGATTGATGATGATGTGGGAATTTGGATTGGATGATGTTGCTTTTTCCAGAATTTTTTTTTTTGAGTTTGTGTTTATATATGGAGAGAAGAGAAATGGAACAGAGAATGAAGAGAGTATAGAAGAATTTCAAATGGAATATAAAAAATAGAAAAGAATTAAAAAATTCTAACTTAGCATGCCAAATTATGTCACTTTACACGGTTAGCACCTAACATCAGCTTATTTGCACATGCAAACGAGTTCAAGGTTAAAAATCAAAGAATTTTTAAATGGTAAAAAGAAATCTCAAAAGAAAAATTTCCAGAGAATTTATCAGAAACTCGTCTATATGACGAGGGTAAATACTATTTAACCTACAATTAACGATCAGAGTACTGTATAAGTGTCTTCGGACACTCTTTAAACACTTAAAGTGGTGATATTTTATGAAAGTTTATATATTTATTAAATAAAAATTTGAAGTCTTTATTATTTTTGTAAAAAATAACTTCTTTATTAAAAATGGTTAACAAGTGTCCAAGACACTCGTTAACGCAATCCAACTTTAGAATTCTCAAACGTGAGAAGGGAGTAGGAAAATATCTTCCACATGTCAAGTTAACAAGTTAGAAGTTTGACATCCAGCTGGTGAGGAGAAGAAAGTACCTTTCACAGTCTTCAAAAAAGAAAGTCCAGCTATTTACCGTACACCTCTCGCATGCTATCCCTTCCCCACTTTTTGACTAAACACTATCCCGAGATTTTTTATGAACGCCGTTATTTTTTCTTACCGGTAATTTACTAATTAAGTAAGTTCTTGCCGGTATTTATTGGGACATCCTTCCTCACCCGCGGAACCATGCGTTTACTTAATCACCGTGTTTACCGGATTTTGCCGGTTAATCATTTTAATTAGCTAATTCTAAATATTATTCTTATTTTACCTAATTGATTCTATAACTAACGCCTTTTATTCAACAAGTGGGTTTCAAAACTGTTTCGCCGTTTTCCTTCTGCCAAACAAAACAGCCTGTACGAATTTAATTTTTTTTTTCTTACTATATTTGAATTTTTTTTTTTAATGATAAAATTTGGTATATTTTATATTAGTTTTCTTAAGGAAAAAAAAAGGAATATTTTGATATGTTGGTTTATGAGATTTTCGTGAAACAGTTGAGTTAGGATTTGGCCAATCCAGTATGAGACAAAGGATATAGGTTTGTCATTATTCCACGACTAGTCTCCTATTTCCTCATATTTTATATATAAACAATACATTTATATAAATTATATTAAGGAATCAAAATATAAATAAAATTTAAAATACATGTGTTCTATTTAATATTCTTATCCTAAACATACGCATGTATGAATGAAATTTTAGTGATCCCAACGACAAATAATTTAGAATATGTAATTAGATATTAATTATAATTGTCCTCGTGAGCTTAACTTGATAAGGATAATATATGTAAGGTTTGAGGTTCGAACACCGGACAACACTAAAAAGAGATTAATTATAATTATGGTGCTTCTATAGACATTGATCGGTTAAAAGTTTTGCTTCAGTTATTATTTTTAACAGATAAATTAATGATCAATTTTATTAATTAAATAACTATTTATAAACTTTTCTATTTTATGAAAAACCATTCATGAGTAAAAAAATTATTTAATCCTCTCTAAACATTATGCTAATTTGCTATATTTTATCTTAAAAAACATTCAATATTATTTGTAATAGTAAACTTTGAAATATTTTTCAGAATACTTTTAATAAATGATATCTATTTATTAAAAAATTTAAATGATATATATTTGAAAATTTTAAGATCATTTTGCATCGAAACACATTGATTTTGCACATGTGGCATAAGAATTCGTTTAATTATGATACTTTGTTGGTATACATTTTTTTACATTGTCAATCAATCAAAAATATCAATTTATATTAAAGTTAAAAATTGTTTTTTGAAGGAATTAAAGTAAAAAATGTTATTGATCTAGCATTGTGATTGAATGATAATGTAAAAAATTTGGTTTTTTTAAAAAAAAAATGATAATGTAAATAATTAGTTCGGTGCTTATAAATTAAATTCATAAAATTTTTCTATTCAATATTTTACTTTAAAAAAGTTAACTGCAGCTAACCAACTTTTAAAGGTGTGCAATAATATTTTTGTTCATGTTTCGACAAAAATAAAAACTATTTTTTGTTTATATATATGACAATCGGATGGATTATTGATTAAACATTTTGAAAATACTTTTGATGATGGAACATTTTGATAACACAGCTACAAAGCAATTCGATGTGACTCCATATATATGTGCATTCCTTTTATGTTGTACATGCATATTCCATTCTATCTATTAAACTTTCTAGTGTGTCATGGTGTTCACTCATGAAAAAACAATATGCCAAGTCATTTCCAATTAAGACTGTGTTATCGCCCGAAATATATCTTTTTCTTTTCAATGTTTTCAATTTAATTGGTATGCAGATATTGTGCGAAATAATTCACAAGGGTGTCCAATAAATCTCACAAGTTAAACATTTAAGAATTAATTGATTTAAATGCACTTTCTACCTTGATGCTAGGGATGGAAATATGTCAGGCTGACCTACAGGGGCCTACGGCCTAGCCTACGATAGATTAGGTTAGACCAGATTTTTTTCTTAAATAGAAAATACTTAAACTTTTTTTGAAGTCTATTTAACTTAAAAGGTTAGACCACAGACCATTAGAAAAGCCTCTTATGCCGGCATATTTAAGTAAATTTGAATAATATTATTTATTTTTATATTATATTTTGTATTTTGAATTAATATAAAAATTTGTTAACTTTTACAGTAATTTAAGCTTATTAGTATACATTAATTTTTTGCATATTTAAATGTATTATTATAAACTAGAATTGAAATATGATACAATATATAGTCAAATTCCTCAAAAACTCGTGTTGATTATCAAAAGAGAGTTTAATCTAATTGATCTATTAATTCGCTAGACTATTTAAACTTCGATCACATTGCTTATTTAAAGATGTTCATATGAAACAGACTTTTAAATAGACTATCAGTCTGTATCAGACTTTCAGAAGGTCAGACTCAGACCTAAAACATAAGTCTATGACAGGCCACATGCCAGACTTAAGCCTTAAAAAAAATTGGCAGGTCAGACTTAGGTCTTGTAAAGCCTAACTCGGCCTAACCTATTTACATCCCTATTTAGTACTCCATCCGTTTCTAAATATAAGCAAAATTTATTTTTTAGGTTCATTCATTTAATGATGCATGTGGTTCATATTATGAACCACATGCATCATTAAATGAATGAACCTAAAAAATAAATTTTGCTTATATTTAAAAACGAAGGAAGTACATATTTTACCCAAACAAAATTTTAGTCCCTTATTTAAATCAAGATTTTTGGTCCTGAGTTTTACACATGACTGCAATTTTTGTTAAAATCGTGGTTTGTTATTCCAAAAATGGTGCTATTTTGTTTGAAAAGTGATTTTTGTTTTTTGTTTTGTATTTTCTGTTTAAATTTGAAATTGGAGCAAAAACCACTACTTTTGGGGCCTAAAAACCTCATTTTCTTCGTAAAAAATCTAGTTTAGGATCAAAATTACAACATTGTAAAATTAGGAGAACCAAAATCTCGGATTTAGAAATATAATGACTACAATTCTAATCATAGTAAAATAGGATGATAAAAAATGCATTTAATACTTGTAAAAAAAATGCATTTAATCAATCATAATATATCTAAAAGATAAAATCTAATTTAATATTTATTTAAATTTTTTATATATTTCATAATAGACACCCTTCAAATTCATTAAAAAAATGGTTGAATTTAAGTGGTTAACTTTATATACGGCTCCCTCAAAAAAAAATCTTTATATACAGAAAAATTGTTTGAAAAGACCGACCATGTTCAATTTTTGGTTAAAAAAATCATCAATATAATCAAAATATACTTATTTCTCGATCAAACTCTAAATTATTTGAGACTTCTTCATGGTCGGTCAGGTACATCAAAACAATTAAACTGCTTCACAGCTAACAAAATCAAAGTCTTGCTTGACTTGATGGCCAGAAGAGGAGCATGGAGCCTGACCATAAATGCATGGAAGTTGTATGCTTTGACATGAAATAAAATATTTAGATTAGATATTATAAAATAACAAAAATTAAAAAACAAAAAGTTGATATAAAAAAACAACACATTCCCAATTTGACCCTTAATATTTACAAATATTTACTTTCTTATCCTCTATTCACAAAACAAACCCAGCTTGACATGTGCAAGTGCCTCTATATATACATCACCTCTCATGTTTTCAACTCACGCCCAACAAACACTCTCTCTTCTTTCCTTCCTTCCTTCTCAACAAGTTTTCTATAACGTATTGTTTTCTCTCTCTCTCTCTCTTACACACCAAAAGTCTTCTTCACATTTTCTCCTTATTCTCATCTCACAAAACAACACACACCATGCCTGAGGCACCTAGAGGCTACAACCTTGTTGAACAGAACAAAAAAATCCTGGACTTCATTGAGGATGTTACCTCAAACGCTGACCAAGTTCAACAAAAGGTTCTCTCAGAAATTCTGTCTCGCAATGCAAACGTTGAATATCTTAAAAGATATGATCTCAATGGTCACACAGACCGTGACACCTTCAAAAAACTCTTGCCTGTTATTTCATATGAAGATATTCAGCCTGATATTGACCGTATCTCCAATGGTGACACCTCTCCTATCCTTTGCTCCAAACCCATTTCCGAGTTTCTCACCAGGTTCGTCTTCATACATACAAATAATTCTTCCGGTTCTATATATTTGACAAAGTTGGTCATCAAAAGTTAATGTATATGGTCTAAATTTTAAAACCACGTACATCAACATTTGTTGATCTAACTTTTTCTTATATAAAGGACCAAAGAGAGTAACATATATAAATAGTTTTTTTTTTGTTTATTTTGTTTTAAATTTCAATTTAAATACAAGAGAAAAAATATTGATAGTTTTTTGTTAAATTTATTTTGTGCAGTTCTGGGACATCTGGAGGTGAGAGAAAGTTGATGCCAACAATTGAAGAAGAGTTAGGAAGGAGAAGTTTGTTGTATAGTTTATTGATGCCAGTGATGAGCCAGTTTGTTCCTGGTTTAGAAAAAGGGAAAGGAATGTACCTAATGTTTATAAAATCTGAGGCTAAAACACCTGGTGGAATTGTAGCTAGGCCAGTTTTAACTAGCTATTACAAAAGTTCCTATTTTAGAGATAGACCTTATGACCCTTACACAAACTACACAAGCCCAAATGAAACTGTACTGTGTCCTGATTCATACCAAAGCATGTATTCTCAACTGCTTTGTGGTCTTTGTCAAAACAAAGAGGTTTTAAGGGTTGGTGCTGTTTTTGCCTCTGGTTTTATAAGGGCTATTAGGTTCCTTGAGAAACATTGGACCCTTCTTTGCAATGATATTAGAACTGGTACTGTTAACCCTTTAATTACTGACTCAACAGTGAGAGATTCTGTTATGAAGATCCTTAAACCTGATCCTAAACTTGCTGATTTTATCCAAACTGAGTGTAGTAAAAATTCTTGGCAGGGGATAATTACTAGGCTTTGGCCTAATACTAAGTATGTGGATGTTATTGTGACTGGAACAATGTCACAGTATATTCCTATTTTGGATCATTACAGCAATGGTTTACCACTTGTTTGCACTATGTATGCTTCTAGTGAATGTTACTTTGGTGTTAACTTGAACCCTCTTTGTCAACCTAGTGAAGTGTCTTACACTCTTATTCCTACCATGTGCTACTTTGAATTTTTGCCTGTGAATAGAAGTAATGGTGTCACTGATTCTCTTCACACACCTAGATCTCTTAATGAGAAAGAGCAGAAAGAGTTGGTTGAACTTGTTGATGTCAAACTTGGTCAAGAATATGAGCTTGTTGTCACTACTTATGCTGGTAAGACTAAGATTCTTCATGTCACTTTAATTTCATTTCTTTTTTTACCAAACTTTTAATTTTATTTTGTAATATTATGCTTATGCAACCTCAATTACGGCAATCACGTGGTCGATAAAACATCAAAATCACTTTCGCACTGTGATTTTTTGAAACTTTAAAATGTAACTTTAATCGGAATCACAATAGTTCACCGTGATTCTGACCATCTCACTGTTAGATTGCATTTATTGAATATTCTTATGAAATTTGGATATGTTGTTTAACTGTAAACAGATTTGGAACAGAACAATATTTTTATTTTTCATTTGCTGATTTATTTGTGTTTGTCAATTTTTTTCTTAGGACTATACCGTTATAGAGTTGGTGATGTGCTGAAGGTAGCTGGATTCAAGAACAAAGCACCACAATTCAACTTTGTGTGCCGAAAAAATGTGGTATTGAGCATTGATTCAGACAAAACTGATGAAGTTGAGCTTCAAAATGCAATGGCAAATGCTATAACACATTTAGTACCATTCGACGCAACCGTGTCCGAATACACTAGCTATGCAGACACAACAACAATTCCAGGTCACTATGTCCTCTACTGGGAACTCACTCTGAACAAATCAACACAAATTCCACCTTGTGTTTTTGAAGATTGCTGCTTAACAATTGAAGAATCACTCAACAGCGTGTATCGACAGGGCCGTGTCTCGGACAAATCTATCGGTCCGCTTGAGATCAAGATTGTTGAGCAGGGCACTTTTGATAAGCTAATGGATTATGCCATTAGTTTAGGTGCTTCAATTAATCAGTACAAGACACCAAGGTGTGTGAAGTTTGCACCAGTTGTTGAACTCTTGAACTCAAGGGTAATGTCAAGTTACTTTAGTCCTAAATGTCCAAAGTGGGTTCCTGGTCATAAGCAATGGATCAATCAGAATTAAATAATTGAATGATAATAAGAATCTTAAATGGTCTAGCTACATTATTATTATGTGGTTGGTACTTTGGTAGCATTTCATGGCTGTTCATGTGAACTGTTTTTATGGCCATTATGTTAGGGAGATGAAGAAGAAAAAAATTTAATCACTCTTTGTAGGTTAATTAATTTCATGCCTAAAGTCTTCTTCTTTAGTTATTTTCTTCTCTCTATATATCTATCTCACTTTTTTTCTTTATTTTAGTGAAGTGAACCTAGCCACTGTAAAAAGCAATTCCTGTTTGAAAGAAAGGTGTTTTGTCTTTCTCTTTTTATTATTATCCAGTAAAATTAGCATTTTTATAATTATTTCTTAACTTTATAGTACAATCATCATCAATTGGTTTTGTGAAGTTGTCATGGGGCTTATATACAAAAACATCAATTTTCAACACCTTTCTTTTTCTATTGTTTTTTGGGAAAAAGCATAACAACTTTTTTCCATAACAATTCCACTATTATATGTCCAACTAACAAATCATAACAAAGTTAATTATGTAAAGTTAAAAAAATCACAAGCAAAATTATCCTGTTTCACTAGGTAAATTAGGGTGTTATGGAAACAAAATTTGCAATTTGATTAAGACCTGTCTACTTCTTAGTGGATAAATGTAGTGTCAAAATTATTGATTAGCCCCTCTTAGCACTCGTGATGGTTAATAATGACCTTAAATTCTCTTTCTTAAGAGTCTATTTTAACAAATAGTTGTTTGTGTTAGATTCTGTCACTAAATCAAGGAACTAAATTAAATCAAAGTTCAAAGATGCTTTATTCAACAAATTAAATCAGCAAGCAAAAACGGGTATGTATACATTTAACGAATTAAATTCCAATTCCAAGTAACTATTTTATAGCAGTAGTTACATATAATGCAAATTCAATGATCACACATCTCTTTACATCTTCACATTCACACACGGTCAAGATTTAAAATCAATGTGACACGACCATCTCTCATGTTGTATAGAATTGTGGTAAAATGCATCCCATAAAGTCTTGGTATATGTTTGGACTAACACTAAAAACTACATTTTAAACCTACAAAAAAATCACAATGCCATTTGTGAGTTTTGCTAAGCTCGTTGTTCAACCAAACATACACTTGATTGGGAAGGCGCCAATCTTTAATATTATAAAATGTTTGATCAAAAAATAAAATATTACGGTCAACCGCGGCTCATATACGACAAATAAAGTCTTAATTGATCTCATGCGACGATATTGTACAAAGTTACATTCATGAGTGGAGCTAGTCCTTTTTTGTGGGTTCAACTTAATAAAAATGCAAAAAAAATAAAATGCAAATATACTCGTGTTATGCATTTTGAACCCTTGATTTTGATTTTTTGTACCACTAGTCCAAGAAACTCAAAATCTCGAAAGTTTGAACCCCTAACTAAGGTTCTGGATTCGCCACTGGTTAAACACGATCGATAAAGCCTCAATATCATTCATAGTCATGGTTGCAGAATTATTGATATTGAAAATCATAATGTTGTCTCAAATTTCAAACTTAAAAAAAGAAATCTCTGATAACATTGCCCCCACAGTGAGCCAACAGAAAGACCAATTCAATCAATATTCAGGCAAATAAACTGTGGAGAATCACAAGACTAGTCAAGGAACGAGGATGTGTGCAATGCCAAGAAATTTTTGGATTGAAGTGAGTAGGAGTAGATAAGAAAGAATCAGAGTGATGTACTCGTGTTCCCTCTATGCTTTAATATTCTTTGAAAACAAACAAAAAACATTTTAATTATTTATATATTAGTAATTTTTAAAATGGAATATAAAACAACTGTGTCAGACAAAATTATGTAGTGCAGACAACCCAGAAGAAAGAGACAAGAATTTTTGAGGGACAAAATTGTGTTCGGCTCAGACTGGATAAAGCAGCAAAAAGCACTTATAAGAGGCATTGTGTGTGACAAAAGAGATAAGGTTCGTACTATGTTTGCAGTGTGTGCTGAATTTGTCTAAGCACAAAATGTTTTTTATGTGCTGTTTTCTTTATGGTTTACCATTTCTGTTGTGTATGTACATTTTCTTAGTAAAAGAAAAATTCAAAGGTAGGTACCACACAATTATTTTACACGAAATCGCGGTTGTTTCAATTTTAAGGTTTATTATTGCAATGTAGTACATTTTTTTACTCTAAAAAATTATTTGTCACACTCTAATCAGTCAATTCTAATTGAGGTTTTGTTGACTAAATTGATAAGGGAGGTTAACTTAAAAGAGAATGGTAATAATAGATGTGATATTTGATAGGATAGATAAATAATAGAGCTAGAAGATTACAATTTTTTTAAGAGGCTGAGCTAGAAGATTATATAAAGTGAAAGTAAATATATAAGGGTGAAAAATATCAAGTTTGTCTAAAATGTTGATATAGTTGTTCATGATTTAACTTATACTTTACAAGGAACATGTTTAATCTAGCTATCAATGTGAAATTCTTTTTTTTTTTTTTCCTTCTATAAAATTGA
>Ga0228711_1001242_pt1 | contig 36801 bp, 17 predicted proteins | sample MedpolnodulmetaG_2_FD_177996 | JGI IMG/M metagenome (GOLD analysis project Ga0228711, IMG submission 177996) | Root nodule microbial communities from Medicago polymorpha collected in Santa Monica, California, United States - brown nodules | ecosystem: Host-associated > Plants > Roots > Nodule... | reverse complement strand
GGGGTTGGTGTTTTATTTTCTTTTTTCTTGGTGTAATACTTGAGATTTAATCCCCTTATATATAATATATTTTGTCATTAAAAAAATTATTTTAAAAAATCCAAGTTTCAATGCCAACTTCCTCCCAATTTCTTTGTAAGCTTGCAAACACATGGTGGAGTGCAAGAGAAAGAGTCGTTAGAGACAGTTTAACCGCTTTTAGAAAAAGAACTTGTGCAAGAAATTATGAAAAAACAGTTCGAAAAAATGATAGTTTTTAAATAAGAAAAATATTGGAATGAAAAAATAAGAAACTTATATCATTTTGGACCATCTAATGTGAATAACTCTAGAGGTAATATAATATTACAAATCAAAATTATCAATACTAGTGTTCAGATGGGCAAATTTGTGTCCGTCTATCCATTTTTTATTTAACTAATACGTATAAATTACGAAAAATAAATTTTATGAAATTTAGATTTGGATTTTATTGAAAATTAACTATAAATATTTTGCATTTTTATATTTTAACAAACTATATTTTTCTTCAAGAACAACAAACTAGACTTATCTAATTACAATATCATCAACAATATAATAAATATAATATAAATTTTTATTTTTTAGTGACAACAACAATATAAAGATAAATTCCTTCAAAAAAAAACAATATAAAGATTATTTTTTTATTTTTTTAATGACAACAGCGATATAACGTTTTTATAAACAAATTTATTTAAGGGTACAATTATAAGTGAAAAAGTCAATCCAAATTCAAACCAGACCAAATTCATGTATTCTCTTTATATATAATATAGATTAAAAATGAAATAACCCAAATATTTATTAAAAATATTGATGTTAATCACTACCTGACTTTTATAAAAATAATGTAGAAAAAAAATATTATTATTAATCAAAATGACATTCTATATTTTTTTTAAGGAAAAATGACATTCAAGATAAAAAGTATAACTATAAAATAAAATAAAATAACTTTCTCTTATGAGCCGCCACCTACAACCATTTTTCTTTCAATATTTTTCATTCTCCTTATGTAAAGAACAATAGTTCAAAACTATCATTTTTAAATGAAATGATAGTTCTTTCAAAAAAAAAAAATGAAATGATAGTTTTTACCTCAAATCACATCTCTAAATCATTTCACTCATTTCCTTTCATTTAAATAAATGATTTCATATCTATTTGGTTTGTACTTTCGTGATTTTGTCGTCTTAGTGTAACGTTGTCTTTGTGCAACATTGTATGTCTTTCCTGTATTGTTCGGGTGTTTGTGGGGTTCAAATTATTAGATTAACTTTGATGTAATGTAGATCCAATCAATGACTTTGATGTCGTCAACATTGCACATCCTGGGATATGAGTATTTCAGAGACTTGAATATATTCGTAGACCTACGTACTTTGAGGTTTTATGCTATTAAATTAAGATGATGTTGTGGTTTTGTTCGCAATTTCATCCTTTTTGCTTTTTGACAAATTTGTATTGTATTGATGTACTCTATCAATTTGAATAAATGAAAATCGTATATTTTTAGTCAAAACAATGACATTCAATATCATCCTTTATTATAAAAGCTAGACTTGATGAGCTAGCATGTTTGCCCTAATCCCTTGCATTTTTCCCTCCTAAGCATGTAATTATTGCTAATCTAATCTCTCAACCACACACTTAATCACAGTCGTTGATTCAAACTCTATTTTCAAACTCCTCACTTTCTCTCTCATACAGAAAACAATGTTAATCATCCTCTTTTTCCCTCCCTAATACGTAATTAATGCTAATCAACTCAGTCAACCACTCCATTCATCTCAGCCGTAGATCTCATAACCTTTATGTATTAATGTTCCATGATTTGAGTCAACCACCCCATACATCTCAGCCGAAGATCTCATAACCTTTTGGTCCCCTTTAAACATATTGCAAGCAGAATTATAACATGCCTTTATTCTTTTTTTAGGATTTGGTTGAGTTAGATGATTCTTGCAACAACTCTAACAAACTTGGAACTCCATCAACGAAATCTGGAACAAAAAGATCTTCTGATGGTAATACTTCAGCTGGACGTGGTGTCATAGAAATCGGGGAGGAATCTATTACCAAACCAACTAAAATGGTTCGTGTGAAAGTTGAACCTCCAGAAATATAATGAGTTTGCAGTCATTTAATTTGCTGTAAACGCTATCAAGGGGTTATTGGCATTTATGCTGCAGATGTGATATTCATCAACAAATATTTTTTAATTGCTTTCTTTTCTGCGTTTTTCTATTTAGTTTGAAAATTTATCTTTTTTGTTGATGGTATTGTAATCCAAACAACATCTATGGAGTATAATTATTATTCTCCACTTCTAGAATCAAGTATTCTGTTTTAAGTTCTATTTGATAATTTCATGCAGTAATATGTGTGATCTGTTCAGAAGTCAACAATGGCAAGAATCCAATTTGAATTTTACAATTAGGCTAAAACTCTGAAAATATATATTATTCGAGACATAATTAAGTGGTTGTTTCGACTCGGAGAGTAAAGATTTGTATGTACTATCACTTTTTAGAAGTTACTGAAGACTAAAGTTTTTCAAATAAATATAATGTCATATTATTAGCATGTTAAAATTTGACTGTCAACATAAAATAATGGGTTTATTTCCATACATTAGTTGTTCATCAAGTATAACATTTTTAAAATATCTGTTGCAAGTACTAAACCTTCATTCACGTCATCCATATAACAAGTCAATACATCAAATATTTATATATCTTAATGATATGCCATTGTGAATAATCCAAACATTAATACTTATTATTGCTAATCGAAACTTCAGGTTAAGACTTAATGATATGCAAAATTCAACTTAATATTTATGGAGCTTAATGATATGCGAAAATTCAACTTAATGATATGCCATATCGAATAATCCAAAAATCTGCAACAAATTAATAATTATCATTGCTAATCGAAAATCATTAAGTGACAAAGTCTTTAATTTTTATATATGAATTCCTTTTGGTCATAAGTCTTGCAATTCAAATTTGTACCTTAAAGATCATAACATGTGCAATCAAAGTGAGAAGTCAATGGAATGGTTCTGTCTTGAACCTCCAAAAAATTTATAGAACTTAATGATACGCCATTGTGAATAATCCAAAAATTTTATAGAACTTAATGATATGCCATTGTGAATAACCTCAAATGTTGTTTATCACGAAGTCTTTCGTAATGTATCTTGATGTTCAAACCTTTTTGTTATGTATGCTACCACTTCATTTTGTTGCTATTGTTGTCTTAGAAGGGAACATATTTTCAAATTGTTATAAAACTTCTATTAACTATATATGTTTACATTTTTGTGATTGGTTCGATTAACTTCTATGTGGTATGACCTGTGCGGTAGCACAAGTCAAGAGTATAGTTTTATAATTATTGCAAAAGAGAATTAGACCGCAATTACCATTGGTAACCAAAATTTAAAAGTATGTTACATTGTCCCAAATTATAAATCGTTTTGACTAATACATACAAATTAAGAAATAATGAATGTTGAAAAGTAAAAGGAAATTGAGGAATGCTAGGGTCACACCCTCTAACCACCTTTTAACACACTCCAATGGAAACTTGCCAAAACTGTGTCAAAACAATATTTACAGTCACTCAACAGTGAAAACAGAAACAGAAATAACAGTCAACCTATGCCCAAAATAGAGAATGGGCTAAGCCACTAGGCATGTAAATTGAGGGAGAGCGTAGGATATTTATCCTTCAACCACATGAAAGTGAGGGACTTTATTTTATCAACCACCTGAACAATTGATCTTTGCTTGTCATTTTATAATTTTAAGTAGCCAGATTCTAATATGTGTAATTTCTCATCATATATTAGTCAATTTCTCAAACGTAATTTGTTAGTTTTCCCCTATATATAGTCTATTAGACTTGCATCATTTCCATATCTTTACTCCTTTCATACAGTGTTATTAACTTAGAAAAATTTAGCATGGCATAAAAAATCAATAAATGTCATTTCAGATAAAAAATTATGGAGCATAGTCGCGTGAATTGTATGTGTTTGGTTCATTCGTGATGTAAATCGTGACTCACACCTTATCACACTAGATATGGTTATAATGGATGCATCATTAGGTAAATCATGAAAAAACACTATAAATCATGATAATGTTTTTAATATATTTGATTTGAGTATGTTCTTTTTATTTCATTATGTTTGACCTGTTGATCCTTCTATAAGAGTTTTTATTGGAGTTATTGTCGAATAGACATAAATAATTACATTAAACGAATAATTAAATGATAATAAAAATTCATGAAAGAATTTAAATGGAAAATAACCCTTCAAATAAGGCTTATCGGAAGAAGAAAAAAAAATTCAAATTAAGAAAAAAATGTTGAAATAAGACTATGTACATTAGAACATTCCTTTTAGTATTTAGTCTTTGCAAGAGTGTACCGAGGATCCTATGAAAATCATTTCCCATATTAATTTTCTCTAAGATAAAACAACGATTTTAACCTTTTATTTGTTTACGTTGGTAGCATTTTGTCCCTTAATGTACTTATTTGTTGGCTCTAATGTGTGTCTGTTTATATATAATTTTATTATTTTTGATGAAACTCATAGAGAAATTGTTATAGACTTGAATCAACACAACAAATGTTTCGTAAAAAAATAATTGACTATATATCAGAGGACCCATTTCGTAAAAAAAATCAAAAAAATGACCCATTTGTTACTATTGTTTTTCTTTTGTTTGAATTTAAAAAATTAGAATAAAAAAAAGAAGTAATGACTTTAAAATATAAGAGTGTTACCTTTACAAAGTTTTAAATGTGGACATTTACTATTTTTAATAAAAAATAATAAATGAAAAATAGATAATAAAAATAATATTTTTACTAAAAAAAAGGTAGGATAACATTTGGACCAGATCCGTATTAGACTTAGACACCCCAAAAAATGAAGTTTGTTTGAGTAGTTTCTCCTAAATTTGACAATGGAGGTTTTTTTATTTTTTTTTATTTTTTGAGATTATAGGAAGAGTAGTGCTAAATAGTACGGGTTTTGTCCATACGAATTTTCACGGATGCACCCTTAATAGAAAATGCATCCCTTTTTTTAATTTCATACGCAAAAAAATCCATTCTTCTTTAGTTATACACTTATACTCCCACTCAATGTAACCGAAAAAATACCCTCACTTATACATTTATCCCTCTTTTAAATTAATGTGAGGGGATAAGCTTTACACATTGGGTAAAATACATTACTCCAAGGGGAAACATAGGACAAAAGGACCATAATAATTTTCAAAGCTACAAAGAAATATCAATCGATGATAGTTATCCTCAAACCCAAAGTCACCGTAAACAATTTAGAAAGCTGTCTTTTCTCCAAGCCAAAAATTGCCAAAAGGCCAAAAATCAAAAAATATGTATAGTGGTGAAAATGAAGTAGAGGCACAGGTGTGGTCCACGTGTGGATGAAATTTCATTTTAGGAAAGGAGAAGCGGTGTGTGCTACAATAAATTATGCATTCGTGAAATTTTCTTTAAATATATCCGTACAATTAAGCATTTCCCTTAGAGGAAATATGAGTTGCAGGTAATTTTTCGAATTTGTTGAAAAAGTGGCGGATTTTTGGGTAAATTCTTTACCAAAAAAGTTGACCAAATAAAAAAGAACGCCGCACTATTATAAAATTTCTAATAAGCATATTTATGTCAACTCAGCAGAGTACATTTGTAGTTTTCCATTGTCAAATACCACCAAAGACCGGACAATGAAGTAATTAGAAATAATAGAGGTTGAATAAAAAAATATAGCATGAAAACGAATGACATCCAATAACTAAAATTTAAGATAAAACAGTTTTCGAAGCATAATGTTGGAATAACAAAACAGTTTATCATAATGTTGGAATAATATTGTGGCTTCTGGATGAGCCTACAATGGTTGGAGCATCATATTATGCCAATAGCAACCATACAAATGGGAATGACACCACATATCTTTACGCAAAATCTTAAGTCAAATAATGTCAAACGGGATCACAACGTTTTCGAAGAGGTGGGTCGGAAGTGGTTTTATGGAAGAATATTTATGTTCCTTTGTTTCATAAGTAGAGAGAGGAAATTAGAAAGAAAAAAATACGAAAACTAAATTTGAACATGAAAGAAACGATAAGGAAAAAAATATAGAGTGTATGTTTTTTTCGTGCAAGTATATAGAATATATTGAGTTGTCGGTAATTTTATGGATTTGTTGAAGGAGATAAAGATTTTTGGGCATTTTTACCAAAAAATTAAACTTAAAAAAAATGTCAAATCATTTTAAAATGTCTAAAAATCATGTAATTGGTTAACTTTGCATAATACATATATATTTTTACATTGTCACATCCCATCAAAGTTCAAATGTGAAAGAATTGAAAATAATAGAGGTTGAATAAAAAAATAGCATGAAAGCGAATAACATAAAAAAAAAAACTAAATTTTAGATTAAAAAATTAAACAAATGACATCATATCACTAACAAAATAGTTTATCATGATGTTGTGATTTCATAGAGAACCTTTACTAGGTTTGATTATCATATTAGACTATGAACATTCACACAAATGAAATTGACACCACATCTTCACTTAAAATGTCTAATAAACATGCATTTTGTCAACTCAGTAAATACATCTAAAATTTTCCATTGACAGATCCTACTAAAGACCAAAGGTGAAATAATTTGAGGTAATAGATGTTGAATAAAAAAAATAGCATCAAAATTTTAAAAAATAATTAAACAAATGGTATTTAAAACTAACAAAACATAATGATGTGACTTCCGGGAAAGCCTAAACTGGGTTTGATAATGACATTAGACTGAAATCAACCACAAAAGTGAGGTTGACACCGCATGTTCACCCAAAACCTAAATGTATTAGGTAAATGTGTAATCTGACATATATTTTTATCATCATCTTTTATTGCATCAAATATAAAACTTTAACTTACATCTATCACATTAATAACTCTCTCTTCAGTGTGAGACTCACACTTTGTAATTGTAATTTGGTGACATAAAATGCCACAACATTTTAAAATTTCTATTAAAAATAAATTTTACCAACTCATTATAGCACATATGCTTATTTTTATTGTCAGATTCCACCAAAGACAAAAGTCAAAGAATTTGAAATAATGAAGGTTAAATTGAAAAACTACATAAAAACGAATGACATCCAATAACTATAATTAAACAAACAGAGTCATTGGCCCTCTTTTATACCCAAAAATAAAATAAATAAACAAATGACATCCAAAAATTAAAAATCCGACTCATTATAATTTTTTGGACTTTCGGTGGCACCTACCCTAAGTTTGATCGCTACATTAAACTAAGAGAAACAAACAAGTTAGATTGATATCACATCTTCATCCAAAAATTTAAGACATTAGGTACACGAGTAATCTTACTTATATGTTGTTTAGAGTTTACTCTTCCATTCAACATATAATTTTAACTTACACTTGACACATTAACATTTCTTAACCACAAGTGTGCAACTCTTTGCATCCGTCTACATTTTTTCATTGCAGATCCAACCAAAGAGTAAAAGTGAAGAACTTTGAAATAATAGAGGTTGAGTAACAAATATGCATGAAAGTTAACGACATCCAAAAACTAAATTATATTATAAAAAATTAAACAAATGTCACTTAAAACTAACAAAACAAATCATTATAATGTTGCGACTTCTGATGGAACTTACATTGGGTTGTATCATCATATTAGGCTAAGAGCAACCACACTAGTGAGATTGACATCACATCTTCAACCAAAGCCTTAAGGTATTAAGTGTATGGATAATCTCCCTTATATGTTGCTTAACATCTACTCTTGAATCCAATGTCGAATTTTAATTCACAATTAACCCATTAACATTTGTTCATTAAATATGAGACTCTCCGTGCTCGTGATCCACCGCCTAGAACCACTCCTTCTCCCCTAGAATATTGAACTGGGATATGATACCACCGTCGGACCTTCTAGGGGCGTCAACACTGATGTGAATCGACATATTGCAGAAGGAGCAACCTCAAAAGTTAGAATACCACATCTTCATTCCAAATTTTAAGACTTAGGTATATGAGTTTTTTCACTTATTTATTGTTCAACCTCTACTTTTTTATTCAATGTTGACCTTTAACTGACACTTGATACATCATAGTATTTTCTCCCTCAAATATGATGAAATTCTAACCCGTACTTGACACGGGTGTCCATACCAGTATAATATAAAATGAAAAGTTCATTAGATAACAGGTGAATAACTTAAAAAAAAGTGAATGACATGACAAATTTTCATTGGAGTGTGTTAAATAGTGTGACCTTAGCATTTCTCAAGGAAAAGATAAATTTTTTCAACCCTGTGAAACTCGGTTCGAGACTTGACATCAAAAAAGAAGAAGATAAATGTTTTGGTAAATAAATGAAACATATTTTTTCATTAAAATCATTATTAATTATTTTTTTAATAACCACGTAAAACCAAGAAGAAAAAAACTTAATTTGAGAATGAGGAGTATACATCACCACTAAAGGGCATCCTAATCATTATTGGCCCACTAAGGTGCTCAAAGAAACTGGTTTGTGGACTAAAAATAAAAGTAAAAACTGGTTTTGATTGTGCCACACGTCAAATTCACAACCGTGCTATAATCATTCATCTATTTTAGTAGCCAAAATATTCAAGACAAGATAATACACTTGTGGAGACCTCGTGCCATAATTTGCTCCTCAATTCCCATATCATCATACAAACTCAATCCAACTCCTCACATTTACTACACAAAAACAGCCACAAAACAAACCATATATATCATCAATAACACTAGGCAAAGAGAATTTATATTATATTTTAGTTTCTTTGTTGATATAATTTTTCAAATTAAGCTAGGAGAATCAATGGCTTCTATCACCATGTTGCCAATGGTTCCAACAACAGGAAGAGTCTTTGCAGCTACAGGTGCAAAGGGTACTACAGGTGGTGGAAGTAGCAAGCAAGAGAAAGGTTTTCTGGATTGGATTATTGGTGGTTTAACAAAAGAAGATCAGTTCTATGAAACTGATCCTATTCTCAAGAAGGTTGAAGAGAAGAATAATAGTAGAGGCACTACTAGTAGAGGTACTACTAGTGGTAGAGGTACTACTAGTGGTAAAGGCACTACTAGTGGTGGCAAGAACTCTGTGGCAGTACCACAAAAGAAGAAGGGTGGTTTTGGAGGATTTTTTAACAAGGATTAATTGAAGAAATGTTCATGCAAGTACCTTTTCCAACTGCATGTATGTTATATATGTTTCTGTTTATTTAGATTTTAATCTGTTAAACATTATGAGAACTACAATATGTTGTTTGTCTTTCTGGTTGATATATATTTCAATTTATACAACAAACCAATTGATTCATTTTGGTTCAGCAGCATCAACATAAATTAAAGGTGTGTCTGGTGTCCAATGCATGTGGCTACATAGTAGAATCACTTATATTTTTTCAAATTATTAGCAATGTTTATGTGTCAATGTTAGTTGTGTGTGTATCTGTATCAGTGCCTCTTAGCCGCTAGCAAATCAATCAGACACCATCCACAATTTACGCAATCTAGCTTTGTACGGTGGTTTTGGACCTAGTTTTGTTGATGATACCAGAAGTTAATTTACTTAACTCCAATTCAATTTTGGGAAACTTTCATAGGTTACATGGAATTGAAACTAGTTCAAAGTTATGATCAACTAGATGAAATTCAATGCCAAATTTCAAACTGGCTGTAACCATTGGACTTAGATAACTCCAGCATTATTTATGGTGTTGATACGGTTCAAGGATAGTTGTTGTAATCTGGACCATAGTATTTAAATACAAGTTGTATGTTTTAAACTCTAAACTTGAAATGAGAGAAAGACGTAGGCAAAATCGACCAAACTTTGTACCAAACATCATGTGTTTCTGTCCATCAAAGAACGATGTCCATAAGAAAACCATTTTGCGTTTCTTTGTTTGTTTTTTCGTATCTTTATTCTTTGTAACCGGGTTGATGTTCTAACATTATCATCTGTTGCAAAATGGTCCAAAAACACGTACCGCTCAGAAATGATATTTGTTATTTATTGTTAAGAACCTTGTGTAGTTTAAATTATGTTGTTTTTCTCACACAATATGACCTGACTTTCTTGTTATCATGTTCTCTTTCTGTAGAGGAAAAAAATTGTTAATGTAATATTAATGTAATAAAGCTATATGCTAAGGTTTTGAAACAATACTCGCATTCTTTAACCTTTTGCATCATAATTTCAGTAATCGTTTGTTAGTTTAGTCTTTGCATTGTTAAACTTATAGAATTATTATTATATCTAGAGTGAGCAGTTTAGAGGGTGAAGTAATAGATCTAACTTATTCCTGAAAAAATATCGGTATATTCTTACACAAGTTTTGTCATGTGTGTGCACGTAATATTTATTTAGATCAATAAGCAGACAGTTAGACAGTTAGTTTACTGATTCAGTTAGTTAGCCTGACAGTGTAGAGTAGTGGAAACAGACATGATTTGGCCAAGAAATTGAACTATAAAACATATATCATTACAAGTTTTGGTAAGATATAGTAATCTGCACACAAGTCTTCTATATGCTGATGGATTTCATAAGGAGGCGAAGATGCATCAAGCACGGTGAGAGGAGTAAGACAGGGCTTGACTGCAATCAAACCTTTGTCTGAGAGAATATCAAGGGCATATTTTCTCTGAATACTTTAATGGAACGATCCACGTCCAGTCCAAGTATGCTTTCTAGGGAGCTCAAATCCTTAATTTTGAAGGTTGAATCAAGTTACTGCTTGACAGAGTTAATCTCTAATAAACTAGTCTCACTGAGTATAACATCTTCCACATACAAATTATTGTATCAGTTTATTGATCCCAACCAACTATATTGATGTTTTTCATCAACAATTGAGATAACTTACTTCACTCTCTAAATGGTTTAAAGAAGCTAGACTATTTTAGGATTCGAAACCTCGAACTCATAACACTTCTAATGAATAGTTTGTTGCTCTTGGTTGAACACAGAAGTTAATTTCATAACAGTTCAATAGAATCTTATAGAATGAATAAACAAAGGCAAGAGATGATGGTTGTTTATTGAAAATCAAACTTACTATTTTGCAGAAATGAAATGCACATTATTAGAAATCCATGAAGGAAAAAAAAAAGGTATAAACTAATTCTGTTTCTATACAATAAGCAGACACCTTTGTAGTTGATTCTGTGATCATAAGTATCTCAAGCAGCTTCTATAGAATCTTCGTGGGATGTTTTGGTTGATGAATTCGATCTAGAAAAAGAAGAGTGGATGAATTCAATGCAATCCTCAACAGCAGCTGTCCTATGAGAAGCAGCAGATGACCCTGCTGATGCTGATCTTCCTAAGGAAGACGAGTCTCGGTTTAAAGATCTCCTCCGCAAGCGTAAAGCATTCGTCACTCTTTCTGCAAGATCCTTGACAAGTTCAATGGGAGAGAATTCCGATTGCCAAGGAATCCTGAATGTACAGCTCCTAACATGTCGATTTCTAGCCGATTTTCTATTAGAATTCTGTCTCCATGAAAAGCTTGTTTTCTCATTGTGACTCATTTTGTTGCTTACTATTGTTTGCATGATGATAATATTAATATTCTAGAGAAATATACCATACATGTGAAGCTGTTAGGTGAGAGCTACTGGAATGAGGAGGGTCTTGTGTGCTTGAGTAAGAAGGAAGAAGTTATAGGGATATTTATTACACTATTTTTCATTTGAGAATGGTTATCATGAAAAACCTGTGTGAAAGAACAAAGGAAAGTTCAAAAATAACAAGCACAAAAGTGGATTAAGATGGTCAGAAAAGAAGCATATCTATATTTAAGAAGTAAAAAAGTAGCAGAAGCACTTTGCACTCTTTATTACTTTCTATTTCAGAGGCAGAGCCTCCTTGTAACTTTGTAGATCATACTTTATGATTTCCATGTAATGGAGAAGTGGACAAAAGGCATCTAACTTGAGTGAAACCAAAGATAGAAGGAATATTTAGTTTAAAGCAATTATGTCATCATTCCATTCCTACCTCAGAAACAAGACAATAAAATATTAGGAAGGTGGGGACTACACATCAGTTACTTACTTCAATAGAAGCTTACAAAACCAGCACTTGAATTGTGTACCATTGTTATTTGTAAATTCTTTCATCAAAGCTGCAAGTACAACAAGACACATTGCCTAACCGATTTGCTGCTATATAGTTAATCCATTAAAAGCGTGTTTGGATTGACTTATTTGAATTTATTTACTGGCATAAATACTTATAACTTATTAGACTGTTTGAGAGAGATTATAAAAACAGCTTATGACATATCCATAAATTGTTTTCAGCTTATTTATATAAACTCTCTAAGATAACTTATGAAAACCACTTATATAACTTTTATAGAAATATTGACTTATTTTATATTTTGTTATAAAAATAACTTAAACAGATGTATGATAAGCGTTTAATTAAGTTGTTTATTACAAGAGTGCTGGTCTAAGATTAGGTATAATGTGAAACTTTGAATGTTAATGCAATTTCTGTGACCTTTGTGTATATAAAAGAAAGCTAAAGAGAGTAATCTAGCATGCTTTAAAGTTTGATAATTTAAAGTCCACGTCAAATATTCCACTCATTGAGAGAACATTGTTGAGTCCACACATATACTTGCCAAAGGTCCTGGTCAATACTTCGTGTGAAACCTGTGACCACTTTGGAATTCCTTATGAACAAAATCATGCAATATTTTATTTCTATGCAGCAAATGCAATATTTTATCATTTCTGTCAGAAAATTATTAGTAAATGTGAGGACCACATGCCAAAAGAAAAAGACAGGGCTTTGATATTCTCCACTTAGATATGGGATTGATTTAATAAATAATAAATCAAGCATGAAATGGAGAAGCAAGATGATTAATAATTAGGACACTATATATCTACATCTGTTTATAAAATAGAGCATCACTAAGATTTTCTTATGTCAGGATCAGACTACAAAATACAAGTAATCGCCAGTTAGAAGACTACCACTCTAAAATTTGATATTTTACATGTAGTATCACTATATAGTAAGTATTTTTGTACCAATCAGAATTTAACAATTGAGCCAAGAATAGGTGGGATGCTTTGTTTGGGAGATTGGCAAATATAACATAATCATTTGTAAACATATTCTTTTGATTACAGTTATTCAAAAAAAGAATATTCCTTTGATTACAGTTACATATTTGTATAAGTAATATACGCGTCTTATCTGATCAGTTATTCAAAAAATCTGGATTTGGAAAAGAGAATTTTTGCTTATATTTAAGACGCGTATTATATTTTATGATTGTTATCAACCCACTTTCGAACACTCTTCAACACACTAATCAAGTAAAAATTAATGTATCTCACTAAATAATATAAGCCCGACATAAACATAGTAAGGACAAGTTTAAATTAGACTTATTTTGAGCTTATACAAAATAACTTATGCAAATAAGTAAGTTTCTATGTATTATTCATAAGTTTGTAAATGTAATTTATGAAAAAACAGTTTATAAAGATTCAATTTACGTTAGTGGGAACTTATAAATTAACACAAAAGCTTATTTATTTGCATAAGTTGTTTTACATAAGTTCAAAATAAGCCTAATCCAAACGGGCCCTATGCCCCATTTAAATTTTAATTAATTAGAAAGTGTTTTTTTGCTGCTAATTAATTAGAAAGTGTTGAACAGTGTTGGTGTCTTGTATCCTAAACACTCTTCAGATCAAACATGAAACTATTTTCACTAAGGAGGAACCATATACCTAAGGTTTATATATTCCAATGATTGAAGACCCTCTATAGATCGCAGATTCATCTTTTTTGTTTTCAGCGACTTTGAATTTGTATTCTATCGATATACTTTATCAATTTGAATGAATGAATATCATTTACTTTTGTCAACAAAAAATAAATTTGAAAACAAAAACATCATAAATCACGCTACAAACATTACATTAAAAATAAAGAAGCAAAAATCGAATACACTTGCCTGCACTTTCACTCCAATGTAGTTTTCTACTCTCCCCTTTGGCTTTGCTTCCCGAGGACCATCCTTGTCTTGATCATCATCCTAAGAGAAAGATAATAAAATATAGAAATACCATTGGCATGAGTTACAGTAGCAAAGGTAAAACAACAATTTATCTTTGGAGATTACTCACAAATTTTGTAAATACACAGAAATAAATCAATAATCAAACACCACTTGCAAACAGGAGCAAGAGAAGAGTTTGATATGAAAGCATAAAAAAATTTAATATGAAAAAATATCTCGAGGAATATTAATATTTTAGTCTTTATTATTGATATCAGTTTTTAATTTTATGTTTATATCACTTCCTAATTTGAGGAGTTGACATTATGTATTCCTCCTGCAAAAGGTTCTCTTCCCTGGCATGGAGATTGCTAGATATAAGAAGGAATATTAGTTTCTCAACGAATGTACACTCTTGATCATTTGAAGGAAACGAGAATGAGTGGTTGAAGGCCAGCTGATACTCCTATGAATCACAAATGCAAAACTTGGAAAAAGGAACTATTATGGTTAATATTGGAAGATACTAAAGATTAGTTGGAAAATTGGTATACTTGGCCCATACCCGTCCTAATATTGCCTTCCCCGTCTGTGTGGTCAGTCAGTTATGCACTCTCCTTATGAAGACCATCATGAGGCTGTCCATAGAATTTTTAGATACTTAAAGGCTACCCCATAAAAAGGTTTATTCTTTGAAAAAACCAATGATAAGAATGTGGCTATTTTTACAAATGTAGATTGGACGGGTTCTGTAAAAGATATGAAGTCTAATTTACGTTATTGTACCTATGTGTAGGGAAACTCGGTAAGTTGGAGAAGCAAGAAACAAAGAGTGGTTGTCAGAAGTAGCACGAAAGCCGCGTTTAGAGCAAAGCCCGTGGAATTTTTGAAGGCTTATGGATTGATAGAGTCCTAAAGGAACTAAAGATGATGGTAGAACTCCCGTTGAAATGCTAACTTTTAAGGGCATAAGTTAAGAAGCCAAATATAGAAATATAATCATAAAAATTGTGCATTTAATATCTTGAAAACTTAAAAATTTATCGCTTCAATACAAAATTTGTTTTAATTCCTTGTTTAGCTCCTTAACTTGGGCACAGGTTAGCATGAAACTTATTTCTATTATTTGATTAAATCACTCCTGAATTTGAGAAGTTGACATTAAAGTATTCCTCCTATAAAAGGAGTGCTCTTCTAGACTTCTACAGAAATAATAATTCTCTTGCGATAATTCAACAATCATGCAACACAACAAACTATAAAGCCTCATCTTTTCCTATCCAATGCAATCACAAGAATCAATGGGAGAAGCTAAGACATTTTTTAATAGCCACAAACCTTCTTCTTCATCATATTCAGATGACCATAGCCCCCCTGTACAAGTTCAGAGAATATTTCTTCGAAATGCCAAGCAACACCTTTGAAAGTTTGTTCTATTGATTCATCCTTCTGTTGATCTAGCACTGTTATTAGCTCTTTGATTTTCTGCAATTATTTAAAGGCAAAAAAGTCAAAAATTTAGTAATGTTGCATACAATACAATCACATATGCAAAAGTTGGCATTGAATCAGCCCTACACTCAAACCCGAGCTTAAAACCAAGAATGACATTAAAACTACACTTCAGGACATGATACATAAAAAAATGGAAACTTGATGACAAAAACATCTCAAATATACATTATTCCACATGCAGGTCAGTATTCAACAAGACCGACTTTATAGACAGACACATAAAGATGCAACGAAATTCACAGCCATAAAAGATCATTTGTTCGAAAACTTAAGATGATAAAGTGGAGAACCAGCAATACTCATCAGGCAAATTTGGACATCAGAGACTTTTGTTAAGATACAAAAATTTTGAATCTTCAGAAATAATTATAAATAATTTCCTTAACTAAATGATATTATACCTCTTTTCCTGCATCAAGTTCAGCTTGTCTTTTCTTAACTTCTTCTCGCTGTTCTGTAAAATTTATGTACTGATCGAGTGCATTCTTGTTGATATGACTAAACTGTTGTAATTGTTTATTGCACCTGTGTAGCATTTTTTGCAAATCTTTAATATTCCTCTGTTTGTACCTATCATGTCCAATTATAAAAGGAAAAGAGTCAACTAAAATTAGCAAAAACCACAGTACAGAGAAAATGGTAAATTATAATGTAGAAACCATAACAACTATATATCTTAATGAAACATTTAAAACATCAAGGTAAAGCAATCAAGTTTATCACAAAAAAATAAAAAATAGGCTGCAAATATTGATTAAAAAAATATAAAACACAACCAATAGATGGAAATAAATCTTCAACACACAAAAAAATTAAGAAAAGTAAAAATAAGCTTCAAGACAAGCCTTACGTCTCAAAAGCATCTGATGTCAATGGGCCCAGTTCCCTTATTTTCTTGGTATACTCTTCTTCTTTAGCAGAAAATGCATTTTTTTTATCCAGCAATTGCTCCAATTCTTTAGCTTCTTCCTGAAGTTTTCTATTATACTCGTCCTCCAAAGACTGCAGCCAAATAACTTTATCATTATGGACCAATAAGACATAACCATTAAACAATTTAAAAGAACCATACCTTCCATTTATTAATTTCATCTTTGATCTTTGCAATTTGCCCGTTTCAATCAATTATACTTTCCGATACTCCTGATGAAGAAATATTGGTCAAGATATAGATAAAAGACAACATTAGCTGAAGTTCTCACTTTCAAGCTGATCTGATGCATCATCAACCAATCCTTTAGCATCCCTAAGTTCTTGACTCTTTGACTCAGCATCACCACGCAAAGAGTCATCATCAGCAGATGATATCACAGCCTCCAGCTCTTGTTTTCTTCTCCTGAGATTAGTGGTTAGATTAGTTTCCAGCCCCGCTTTCTTTTCTTCTTTCTGCAAAATTTGAAGTTAAAATGGTGAGAATAGATAGCCCTTTGCAATTATGAACATCAATATAATTCACTTAATAACCTCAATACGATCATTCTTGCAAGGAACAAGGTCCTTTTTAAGGCCTTCAATTTCATGGTTCCAGTCTGACAACAGCTTTTTTTCCTCTGGCGTTAAATGGTCAATGAGCTCCGTGCCCATCTCAGCGTGCCCATCTCAGCTTTTTTCGTAGCAATGCTAGCCTTAAGCTGTTCAATCTGATTCTGGACATCCTCACGCGATTTCTCCTACAAGCAATTTTGGAAAAGATGAAAAGCAATTAGCAGTGAACAATCTCACAAGACCCTACGAATAGAAAGGAAACTCAAGTGATAATTGAGTAGAATCTGAGAAATTCAATGACACCTTCTTTACAAGTGCTTTAGAAAATAATGGCTTCTGTTTGTTATAATTAGCAATGTCCCGCTTAAGCTCTTCTATCTCTGATTTGTTATGAGCGCATTGAGCATCAACCTTCTGCTTCTCAGTAAAAAGTTCATTAACCTTTTGGTCTATCTGTGAGACCAGTTCAGTGAAAACAAAACCATGGGGGAAAATGGCTTTATGACAAGGAATAGTATAGCCATCACAAAATGAATCACAAAACTAATGGATATCTGGTATTTCATACATCTGAAAAGATTATTTCTAATGGATAGTACGATATAAGAGTAGATTCATGGAAAGGAAGTTTGTGACTTTTACTAATTTTGCATGAATTACAATCAGATTGTTGGAATTGATTTGTGCCTAAAGAAAAATGTTGGGAAATAAATTTGAAAATAGAGGATGATGGATGCCCAACCTTATGGTGTCATGATGTGGGTGAGTCCTTGCGAACGGTGTGAACAGCTGTTGTGGGGGCAGACCATCGATAAAGTCCATCGATACATGAGCCTTTATGAGTTGTTTAGCCAGTCTGTAAGTCCTTCACATAAAAGGAATGTGGCAGAAAAAGAACAGCAGAGTTAGTTTGTTTGGTAAGTTGGGGGACAGAAATAATTTTTTGTTTCATAGAGGGAACACACAAAACATTAGACAAGGATAAATCATTAATTAAAAGAGTTCCAGAGTGAGAGATGTTTAAACCTGAACCGTTGCCCATGAACAACGAGTCAGGACCCGTGTAGGGATGATAGATTGCCATATTTGCAAGGTCATTTGTTATGTGATGTGTTGCTCCACTATCAACCAAAAAATCAGTTTGCGGGGGACCAGCAGTTGCAGTGTTGACCTGAGGCGAGTCACGAGGAGGTGGAGGGATACCAGGATGTTGTTGTCTGAAGGTGTGGCACTGGGATAGAACATGTCCTCTGACATTACACCACTGACATTTGCCGAGGAAGGGTTTGCGATTTCCAGGGCGTTGATTTGATTGTGCAGGGAGCTGGGCAGGGCGCGGTTTGTTGTTGTAGTTGGGTCTCACCTGAGCATTCAAGGCAGTGAGTGGTGCAGAGTTTGTTGCTGAGCAACAGCGATTGAGAGTTCCTGGATGAGAAGCTTCTCAAGAAGGTCATCAAAGGTAATTGGGTTATCCCTTGCATTCACTTCGTCAATGACAGAGTGATAGCCGTCGTTGAGGCCGCATAGGATGTAATCAGTCGTGTCTTCAATTGATACAGGTGATCCAAGCGAGGCAAGGAGATCGCCTGTTTGCTTCAGGAAATGCATATAGGTGGTGATGGATTAAGTACCTTTTGATGCTGTCCGGAGGCGCTCTTTTAGTTGCTTGAGATGGCTGCGAGAAGCCTTGGCATATGTGATCTTGAGGAGGTCCAAAGACCGTGTGAGGTCTTTGTTTGGGAAACCAGGGAGGCGACCTCATTTGAGAGGGTGGTGATGAGGGCGCCATAGATGAGGCGATCCTGTCGTCGCCAAGTTTGATAGACAGGATTTTCTGTTCTCACTGGAGTCTCGGCAGTGGTTGTGATCGTTTTGGACGGCGCCGATAACGATCCATCTGGGTATTTGAGGAGATCATAGCCATCAAGGAAAGCTTCAACCTGGAGTTGCCAATTAAGGTAATTGGTGGGAAGAAGTTTGGTTACACTGCCAAGGGTGATGCAGACAAGTGGTTTGGATGGTTCATAGGGGTTGGTGATTGAGGTATAGCCGTCGATGACCATGGCGGCGAGGGTGATAGCTGGGGTTAGGAACAACGTCCTTATTTAGAGGGAGAGGGGGCTGGACCGTTTCAGTCTAATACCATATAGAAATATAGAAAGAAATAAATTGTATAATGTAATTGATAATTACAAATTTTGAATAGTAGAAGTAATGCTTAGCTATAGCAAAACCCACTAACTATTGGTGCATGTAATACTAACACACAAGACTTTTACTTATATGACCAAACATTTGCATATTTTTTCATATTACCCGATGTGGGACATTATTCTAATTATTATTATTGATACAGAAGACCCCTCTGCATCCCATCTTTTGCTTAAATAAAAAAATGCAATCATCTAGATGACTCATTATCCTCACAATCATCTAGCCAAATATAATATTTTATAATTTTTTGTTGTCCAATACAGAATATCTTTTTTTTCCTTGTTTAATATATTGAGAATTGTGATTGTGATTTAGGATATTAATAAAGATCTTAGTCACTTGTTAGTTGTCTTAGTTAAAACAATATATTTTACATTAGTTGAAAATATGCTCAAATGTAACCCTTAAATGACTCAATGGGCGTTGATGACTCATTACCCTCGCAATCAACTAGTCAAATTTAATATTTTATGTTGTACAGTATAATATTTTGTATTAGGTTTATCTAACACGTGCAATATTATACATGTTAAAGGAATTAAAATTAACATTTTTTTTATTGAAAAACAACAATCAATTATTAAAAAGATATATTTAATGTAAAATGCACGAGTTTTAAAACATACTTACCATTTTAAACTTCTTAACATGTGCAAATTTGCACATGATAGAAAAACTCTTCTTTATTTTATAATATATTTCATCTGGTAATGATTTTTTATTCTTCTTACATTTATCATGTTGAATGATCATTATAAACACAGACCGATTGTATACATATTTCACAAGAAACTCTTACTTAATGCAAGTATGAAAACCAATCAGTTTAACTTCTTGTGCTTTTATGCACTTCTTCTTATCATTGTTGTAAAAACCGAGTCTTATGAAGTTGTGAAAAAAAGTATATTATTTAAATATTAGCTATTTATGCACACATTTTCTTCTTTTGTTTATATCTAATTAAAAATTGTTTATTTGCAGTTGAGGAAACAAAAAAATCAAAGACGGACATTGGGGGGTTGGGGAATGGTTGGTTTGACTATGGATTAGGAGGCATAAAAGGAATGGGATACAATAGTTATTTTTGGTGGAAAGGCCAAGCTTGGGGTAGGAAATGGTGGAATGGTGGCGGAAAAGGCGGCGGTGGTGGAAAGGTTGGCCGCTGTAGAACATGGGGTGGTGCTGGATATGTCAAACCTATTTCCGGCAACAGAAAAGGTGGTGGTGGTGCAAACGACATAGAACTCCCTGATGATGGAAAGGGGACTGATATTGAGAATGGGCGGTCGTGAAAATGTTATAGACTTTAGCGTTGGTGGAAAAGAGGTGACGGTTAGGGAGATTAGTCATTGATAATAAAAATAATGGTGTTATGTAAATCCGTAAATCCGACACAATTGATATAATACTCTTCTCAAGATAATCAACATTCTAAAAATTTGTTTTGTTCATCATTGTCTTTGTCAACTTCGTTCGGTGTCGCGATTTTCTATTTTTGGATGTCCTAGGACAAAAGACACGTTTGAAAACTTGTTTATTTTGATGAAACATATATTTCAATCTTTATGAAGAATCATCACGATTCTAGATGCAAAGCATCTAAAAATAATATTTTTTACACCAACTCGAAAACCATAACAATATATTAAACATCTAGAAATAATATTTCTTACACCAACTCGAAAACCATAACAATAAGAATGTAATATATTCTTTTTTTTGAAAGGATATTTATGTAATATATAAAATTTGCTATTTGTAAGACCCGATAATTCTCTTCTTCGATATATATAAATATTTTAATCTCGTAATTTATGAAGTAATTTTGACTATTTTATGGTTTGATTTAAATGAGGGGAGAAATTCTTATATGTGTGATTGATATTTTATTCTATTTCTTGTACGAAAATACATTATTATAGACTGACATTAACATATTTTTATTCTATTTATAGATCGACATTAACATATTTTTATTCTATTAAGTGATATTTTTTTGTTACAATTCTATTTAGTGATTGATACCATATTATAATTTTATTCAATTATGGGTCAAAATTATTCATACTTATATTGTAACAATTTTTTTTGAAGAAACTTATATTGTAACAATTATTTCCTATACATTAACACAAAAGAATAAAAAACTATTTCCTATACATTATAAAAATAAAATACGACAAAATATCAATTAAACATCAACTCCTCAAAAAAAAAAAAAATCAATTAAACATCAACTAGTAGTAGAAGAACCAAAGCAAGAAGAACTCAATTTCATGTCTAGGAGAATCAATTTTTGGTAACTCCCCATTTACCCTTTCTATCACTTCACTTTTTACAACTTAGAGAGAACTAGAGGGAGACAAGAGAGGACCACTATGATTCATCAAAAGTAAGAATCATCCTACCTCTGTTCGTATTCATCCTTTTCATAATCTTCATTGTTAGTAGATCAAAAATCTCTTCCTTATTCCTTTTAAGAAATCGTGATATGCTATGTTGTGTTATTTTAAAAGTTTTATTGTTTTTTCTCTATATGAACTATGCTGTTTATAAATACAGCATTGGATCCATGATTTTAAATTGTAGTCCGCAAATGTAATGGCAGCTGCAATGTAAAGGCATGTCGACCACGTCCGCCATATTTGCCTGTAATTTCAACTTTCAAGTGCGACGTAACCATAACCTCCGCAAAGGTTGCAACCGAAATTTAGAACCTTGACCTTAACCATTATATACTCTCACTTCTAACTCCACTCAGAAACAAATTCTAGGTTACAAAGTAGCCAAGGATAAATTCATTAGCAATTGGCATTCTCCATTGAAATGCTATCAATCTTGTACTATACATGAGAGAAACATAAAATTTGACCCAAATAATGGGAAAATAGAAAGTTTAGTTTACAACCATAAAATTTGACCCTAATATGGAATGCTATTGAAATTCTAGTAACACTTTGGAATATGAACAACCTGCTGCAATATTTTATTTTTCTATGCAGCTTATAAGGCTTATTCTGTGTCAGAACATTATTGCCAAATTTGAGGACCACATGCCAAAATAAAAAGCCAGGGCTATACTCAACTTCACAAAAGTTGGGCAAGGGAGGAGAAACAATAGTTCATAAAATTTGGGTTGAACCTAACTCAACTTCACAAAGTTGACCGTAAGGTGAGGGATGTCTCCTATTTAAAACACATTTTCAGAGCATATTTCATCTAGTTTAAGACTCTCAATATGGCAAAACCTGGAAAGTATTCTATGATTTGTAACTGTAAATGTAGCCAATTGATCGTAAGATCTTCTTGTTCTATATATGAAGCATGTGCCTATACTGAAAATAGCACACAGTTGGTTCCATACCCTAAAACCTATGATATCAGAAACCCTTTATAAGGATATTCACTCATCTACTCTAATCTCTGCAGTTTAAATGACTTTGAAATGAAGGCGTTCTTACAACTCAACAGGGAGATCTGCCCCCTAATTCAGACAGAGTACAACAAATTTTACAGTCGGATCCTGTGATAGTATCTTTCTAAATCTAATGCAACTCTTTCCTTTGTTAATAATTGTACAGGTAGCAAATTTGCAATTACAGCAGTTGAAGAAAGAAAAACTTACAAGTCCATTTCCAAATTCAGAAAATCAATCAAGAATCCTAATTTGTGATATAAGTCCCTATAAAACTCTCCGTAAATTACTCTATAGGTTTTCCTAGTCCTGCAATGTAACAGCTTTAGAAGCTTCCGCCCGCCTCTGGGACTGCATTGGCTATATTTGTCTGAAATTTCAAGTGCGACAAAGCCAGAACATAAGCAGACACTATTTAGAACCTTGACCTTAACCATTATACACTCTCACTTCTAACTCCATCAAATCTCAGGATACAGAGTAGCTAATGGTTCAAAGGTGCGTTACAAATCCAAGACACACAACAAAGCATGCATTTTATAAGTTCACTACAGACAACACAAACTACTTACAATGAACATCTTTCAGAAGCAACCATTTAACTGTTATACACAAAACAACATCACATACATTGAGAATTCATTAGCATTCAATAACATTCTCCATTGAAATGCTATCTATCTTGTACTATACATGAGACAACCATCAAATTTGTCCCAAAATGTTGAGAAAATAGAAAGTTAAGTTTACAAACGTTTACCGAAAAACTTCAAGACTGTTTCTGATTCATGACAAGCAAAACCTCACCACCACGAACTATACTAGAATCCAAGAATTCTCTTACTTCATCAGTATCACGAAAACGTTTCGGGGCAGAAAGGTCACTATCCAAGTTATACCAAACACCATCAATCTTCCTCAAAGCAATCCAATGTCTACTTTTCCAAATCCCAGCAAACCTTTTCACTGCAATATTTATCACAACCCCCATCAAAACATCTTCTGATGCATCAAGATCAACTGAAGATCCTCCCTTTCGTCGATCGTGCCAAACTACACTCTTTCCTTTCTCTTCCAAAGCAGCTGTTAGAACATTTATGTCATAGTTTCCAGTCAATGCATTATGATGAGGCTTGAAAAAGATAGATAATGGCGTCCATGATGATTCATTGTTGAAGGATTCATCAAGTGCTAGTTTTTCAGAAATTGCATTCAAATTTGCTCGAGTAAAAGCATCTTTTTGCTGATTGAAGACAAATCAAACAGACCCAATATCAGAAAGAGACATAATTCAATCAAATTACTAAAAAAGATTAGAAATTTAGTATCAAAAGCATCTTTTAGCTGATTGAAGAGAAATCAAACAGACCCAACATCAGAAAGATGCACAAATCCATCAAATTACTAAAAAAGCTTCAAACTTTAATATCAAAAGCATCGTATAAATGGGATTTACGTGATGGGTAACAGTTGAATTGAAGAATCAATGAATGAATTATAAACAGCAAGTGATAAATTGAAAAGGGTGTGAAGAGAAGAAGAACCTGAAAGAGAGAGTTGAGAGTATGTATGAGACAGAACTGTAATCTTTGTCTTTCGTGATAAACATGGGATTTCTCAGTTGACATTGTTGGTTGGATTGTGTTGCTTGAAATTTGATGTACATTCACCATCAAAGATTTTCAAAGGGGTTTTGTATTTTGGGAAGAACTATGAAGATAAATTTTCAGTTTTTGTTAGATCAATTCAGAAATTTCCAGTCAAATTTTCTTTTAGTAAAAAAAATATTTTTATCTTTGTATCGAAATAAAAAAATGTTTTTATCCGGGGTTTAATTGCACTAAAATCTTTCTAGTATGGTGATTGTGGTTTTGACTTTGTGCTTTTATTTTTACAAAGTTAACCCTTATATTTTTCCCTTTGTGATTAGGAAGTTTTATCTGAATTTTTCATCAATTTATTGACGAAATTTATTTATTGATGTGACACTCAATTTTCATAATTAGTGTGGTTTTTCTTTAAAATTAGTGATTAAAAACTCCAAACAAATTAGGGATTTTATTCGCTCGCAATTGTACGGATTGACTTTTGTTTTTTTTTTCTTTTTAATTTTTAAGAAAAGTAACCCTAACTATGAGATTTGAGTTCCATATCAATAAATTATATCACAATTTGAAGAAAAATGGAAAGGACTATCAAATCGCAAAGGGGTAATATAAGGGGTCAAAATCGCTCAAATAATAGTGGGGTTTGAAATCGCACAATCACAATTTTAGAGGGTCAATGTGCTGATTCGGTAGACCCGTCCATTGATACACAATCCACTTCTAGGTATTGTGTATTTGTTGGAACAAACTTGATATCTTGGGAGAGTAAGAAGCAAAATGTAGTTAAAAGATTTAACGTTGAGGCATAATATAAGCTCATAGCATTAGTAACATGTGAGCTCATTTAGTCGAAGCACTTAATCGAAGAGACTCAATTTAAAGAAACACGACCAATGATATTAATATGTGATAATCAAGTTGCGTTACATATTTCGTCAAATCTAGTTTGTCATGAGATGATAAAGCATATTGAGATAGACTTCCATTTTTTAGGGAGAAGATCAACTTGCGACATCATCACCGACTTTATCAATTCACCAAATTTCATGAAAGGAAATGATACATGGTTATAAGATCGATTGTTCACATACATGCATCGATTGTTCACAATCTCCTTACATTGAATCCTTAAGCAAATATGTGGTAATTAACTAAATACTTATAATACTTATTCATTTGAATTCTCCTTATTATAAGCTAGCCCATAACCAAGAGGGAATAAGGGGTCATCACATGAATTCACTCCCTTATCAGGTTGATCAAGCTGTTCAACTCTTCTAAACCAAGTCATTGGTAGCTTACCCTTGAAGTCATGATCCCCAAAGATAACATCTGTGATTCCATTTCCTTCACTACCGGGCAACCATGCCGCAACAAGAGCTTCTGTCTTTTCCAAAAGACTTTGTTCCAAGACCAAAGGTCTTCCAGATATTAGAATCACAAGTGTTGGGATTTTATGAGCAACTATGTCTACAATTCCATCTCCATTAAATGGGATTACAAGTTCTGTATTGTCACCTCCACACTCAGCATAGGGGGCTTCACCAATAGCAACAATGGCAAAAGAAAATTCATTACATTCTACGAATTCTGATGATGGGCACTTCTCATATATAACTTCTGTTTCATGTCCCACAACTTCCTTAACAGCATCCAAGATAGTTGTGCCTGAAATTGAGTGCATATAAAGATTCAAAGCAGCATCAAGATTAATGAGTAATTAATGAAACAAAACTTCTCAAAAAACAAAAAACAAAAAAACAAAAAAAGGCTAACCAATTGTGATCTGGCCACTAGATCCATACTTAGTAAATGTCCATCCTCCACATTGATATCCGATATCATTAGCATGAGTTCCAGCAACAAGGATTCTCTTGGCGTTCCTATTCAATGGAATGAAAGGTTTACAAGAATCCTTTCCGTTTTTCAACAGAACCAATGAATTTCGAACTGCTTCACGTGCTAGATCTCTATGTATCTGTCAAAAAATTTGTTAGAACACAAGTGTGGCAATTGAAAGTTGGAAAACTAAACACCAAGTCCCACATATTGGATAGAACTAGTGTTAGTGTTGTGTGAATTGTAAAGATACCTCACATTAGATAAATCACATACATTGATAGTGTTTATATAGAAGGAGAGGGACTATTAAGACTGGGCCTGTTGGAGTACTGATTTTGTGATGAATAAAGGTGCACAAAGTTTGTTTTCTAATGACCTTTTGTGAACGGAATGTATATCTTACTCGCTGACTTAGCTTGAGTTAAATAATATATCTTACGCATTATCCTTGTTTTCCAAGTTTCTCAGAGATAAGTTGTGAACTATTCTCTCCATAAATATATCATTTGATACACCAAATTAAAGTTTCTGAGGTAAGATCATTTTTCTTCCCTTCTCCCTTTGGCGTAGTATACGTACCATATTTATGTGGCCGTAATAGCTATATTTGAGGGTATAATTATCGAACGATTTTATATAGTGTATAGTAAATCATAACAGTGAACTAAACTGTTTTATCTTGGAGACGGCGTGGCTGATAGTCTACCTTACGCAACTTTGGGCAATGTCGCGAAACGTGTAACGAATTGGTAGTGAGTAGTGACTCAACCCAGAAATCTCGTCGGTGGTAATTTTTTCAAGGTAGTATTTTCAAATTCCAAAAATGACACAATTTGATGAAAAAACAAAACTACTATTTACAGTGAGTACTAGATGAATAAAGACTATAAAATGTCAACAAATTTATCATAAGTCATGATAATATCTTATCTTAAATCTTAAATATAGTTAAATTTCAATCTAAATTTATAATCTTCTAAAGATATTTAAGCATTCTAGTCTCAACCAGCTAAACTTCACTTACCTTGCAACCAACAATATCCAGCAAAGATCTGTCAGTTAAAGGAAATTCAAAAAGTTCAGCAATAAACTTCACTCTTAAAATCCGCTCAACGGCATCATCAATCCTGGCTATTGGCACTTCCCCTGATTGAACTAGAGACATCAACTCTTCCATGAATTTTTCATATCTTAAAGGAACCATCACCTGCACACTTGTTCATAAATATATAAATTTAAAATGATATCAAGCTATCTATGGGAAAACATTATGGGATTTGAAGTTTTCTACCATGTCGATTCCAGCATTAATGGCAGTGGAGATGCAATAACGATAATCTGAACCATAAGGTTGACATAATTCATCAATTCCCTCCCAGTCAGAAATCACAAAACCCTACAAGGAACATTGGTCTTAACAAAACTCTTTATTTGAATTCAGAAATCAAAGAAAATGAAAAACAACTTCAATTATGTTTCTGAAGTATCTTTTACACTTAAAAAGTAATTTGACTATTTTAGCCATCTACAAAGATCAGTTTTCAGAAAATCTACCTTGAAGCCTAGTTTTTCTTTTAATATTTCAGTTATCAGAAAACGATGACCATGGAGTTTGACTCCATTCCAGCTGGAATATGAGACCATAATTGTTGAAACACCTTGTGCTATGCAATCCACATAAGGGGCCATGTGGATCCTCTCCAAGTCTTGATATGATAATATAGTATTCCCCTCATTTACACCTTTTTCTGTGCCTCCATCTCCAACAAAATGTCTAGCACAGGCAATAGCTTTGTTCCTGAAATACTAATTATATGTATGAAAGTGATTTCGACAAAGATGTATGCATGAATACTAAGTATTGATCTTTTTAAAACGGTGGAAGAAAATAATATCCTCCTGCCTGCCTACCTCCCAGCCACAAATGGGTAGCCCCTTGGATGATATTCTGGAGGTTGGCCTTGCAAACCTGAAACATAAGAAGTCATATTTCGGACAATTTCAGTGTCTTCGCTGTAACTCTCATAGCATCTTCCCCATCTAGGATCTTTGCAGACCTATTCATTCACATATGCAAGTGAGTTTAACATCTGGAAGTTCATTTGCTATAGAAAGAAATTTAAAGTATAGTGAGCTCAATAACAAATTCAAAAGTTGGTTAAGAAGCCTTACAGATACACTAGGAGCTAAAGTATAGTGAGTTCCACTTGCTCTAAGTTCAAGTGACGTTGCAGCTGCAATTCTTTGAACTAAATCTGCATCTCTACAAGTACACACACCATGAATGACAAATCAAAGCCTGAACCAAGAAAAAAATGCGCATATGACCCCTCACAGACTATTACGAAGTAGATAAGTTCAAATAAGTTAATACAAACATGACATTGTCAATAACTATAATCGTAAAGTTGCAAATTAAAGGTTAAAATAAAAAAGACGAGAGGAAAATCACGAACCTTGTTGCTCCAAGGCCAACGTTGTGAGGAAATATAGTAGTACCATAGACGTTATTGTTACCATGAATAGCATCAGTACAATAAATGATTGGTATGCCTAACCGTGACTCAAGTGCCAGCTTCTGAAACCCGTCCACCATATCAGCCCAATCAGAAGACACTTCCTTCTTAGCAGTTGCACTATTTGGTGGAGCACAGTATACACTCCCTTAGTTGAAAATACAAGGAGAAAAATGAGAGACGAGTTACCATACTAAGAAATAAAAGTAGTACAAGAAAGCAGAAGCACAAATGTAGATAGTATAATAGAGTACCAATGGTGAAATCTTTAATGGCAGAAGGAGTAGTAACAGAACGTTCAATTTGGGTCATCTGACCAATCTTCTCTTTCAAAGTCATAAGAGAAAGAAGGTTTTTGATGCGAGCTTCAACTGTTTCAGCGGGATTCATATACACGCAATCCATGTAACAGACTTAGTTCTTGCTATATTTACTATGATGCTTGTTTTCAGTTGTTGTTGCTGCAGAGTTGATGTCCAAATGGTGAAATAGAACAACCTTAATTTATGAACTTAGTTCTAGGGCACGCACTTTTATTATACATTAAAAAAACAAAACTTTCAGCTGCTTGTAAGTATTTAATTACTGAAGTTAGTGACTTTTCTGGTCCACCACCTTAAAAGGCGGTTCAAGGTGAAAAGTTAATATTAACAAAGGGAAATGCAGGTGTGAAGCACTTTGGTGCTTAGGATATATTAGTATTTAATTTAAATCATGATGAATGCTTGGAGTGAAGCACTTGGTTGCTTAGGATATATTTGTACTATATGGTGGCTTTTACCTGCTAAAAGAAATAGTAGGGAATCTTTGTGGGAAAAAGTGGTTTTAAAATAGATATTAACGGAAGTTGTTAAAAATATAAATCATCAAGGCTTGTCAGTTATGAAACAGATACAGATACTAGACATGAGACTACTACCACATATCAGATACTAGACACGTCTTCCATATGAAGTGTCAGTGTAACTTAGGCTGTCAAGAAGAGAGAAATGAAATTCAAAAGTTTCAAAATATACTATACAAGACAATCTAATTTACATATGTAATTAAATCTGTTCTCATAAAATGGCTCTGAATGCATACAAGCTCATTCAATTGATCAAAGTTCATGGAAGATAATGTCATGGACAAAGTGAAACCAATTGTATCACACATGTATGGATAGTAGGATTGAAAATTGATGCCAGGTAAAAATAATTTTTGACAAGCTCCTTATAAGGAAGCCTTTGGTTGCCCCCAATCATTTGAACTCTCCTTGTTATAAGCTAGCCAATAACAAGGAGGGATTACAAGAATTCACCGGTTGATCAAGCAATTTAACTAGTTACCCTTGAAGTCATAATCCTCAAATATAATGATTGTGATTCAATTTCATACTCCACAGCGAAGAGCTTGTATCTTTTCCAACAGACATTGTTTCAAAACCTAAGGTATCCCATACATCAGAATCACAACCAGTATTTGGATTTTATCAACAAAAAAATTTATGATTCCAGCTCCATCAAATGGGAAGTTCTGAATTGTCACCTCCACACTCAGCATAAGTGCTTTCACCAATATTCAGAATGGAAACAGAATATTAATTGCATGCTATGATGCATACTGCTCGTAAATAACTTATGTTTCATGACCTATGGCTTCCTTAACAGCATCCAAAATAGAAGTGTCAGAAATAATTTGATAGTAAAATAATCTATCAATTATTGCATAGCATGCCTATGAAGTTGTTTTCTGTAAAATGGCAGTAAGTCGTCTTGCATGACATTTAAAAAAGCAACCAAAGATCTCTTGGCAACCATTTCAAAAAGCAACTGAAGTGAACCATTCCATACCAAAATGGTGCTACTTGAACTGTTCGCTGCCATCGATGAATTAAGGTACTGAGTTACACATATTTCCGTTAGCAACATGGCCCAAAACTATTGCAAGTATTTTCTATTCCATGGCCCAAAAAATTCCTTGACAACATTCAAGATGGTTTTGGCTGAAACTTTGGTCATATCAGGCATGAGGACTCCAGATAAGGTGACAGAAAAAACTACGGTATAAAATATGCAAAAATCTGAAGTAACAAGCATATATGGTTAAAACATAGGACTACGGAACACATTAGAGATCTACAATATTACAATTACTAGTTTTAGCATGAGAACAAATCAATCAAAAACTCTCGATACATGAAATAACAATTGAAAAAATAAACAAAGCCCTTGCTGAAATGGTTTTAATGTTATATTTTAATTAGTTGCATCTATAAGCTGTATGCTCACGCAAGAGTAGACATGTATCTCCCAAAGCAGCATGGGGATTAATGAATAATGAATCAATGTGTAGCATTAGAAATGAAATCCATCCTCCGCATTGATACTGGCTATCGCCAACATCAGTTCCAGCTACACTGATTCTCTCGACGTTCATATTCAATGGGAGAAAAGGATTCTTTCCACTTTTCAACTGAATCAAGAATCTTTGAACAGCTTTACATGCCAGATCTCTATTATACCTGTTGAAACAATGCAATAGCATAGAATCTATCAATTATGGCGAGCACATAATATAGCCAGATTATAAAGAGGTAAAAAACGTCAATATTTTGGAATATTAGACTAATTTTACTTGAAAAAGGAGAGATCAGTGATAGAATTCTAATTCAGTAGGAAAATTTTCTGTTTTACAACTTCAGAAGAGATATTTTCAAAATAATAATGGCTTGCTGATTTATTAGAGAACTTAAAGACGATGATCAATACTACTAGGCATAAAGGTCGAAATATGTCAAAAATGAAATCCAGACTACTATGAAATTGCAAAAGACAGAATAAAAATAATGAACATTTTCCAGACAGAGATAAAGCAAAACTTGATCGCTATTCATAAGAATGGATTATGGTATCAGGAAAACCAACTCCAGCCACAAGAGAAATTGGAGAGGGGACTATTTTTGTGAAGCTTGCAACACAAAATAAAGCCTACTATAGGTCCTATATATAATTCAGCTAGATCGGATATTTAGGTATGTTATCTCCCAAGGCATGGCTAAAATATTCAAATAAAATTAGGTGAATGCAGCCTAAGGAATTTATATAGAAACTCACTAAAGGATGAACTTTCCTTACTTTGACCAACTAAACCCACCAAATCTATGTTAACGGAAATCCAAAATGTTGGAGGAAAATTTCACTCTTATAATTTGCTTAAGGACATTATGCATGTGACAGTCCATGTTATATTTCTAGTCCAAAGCTAGATTGAAGGGTTCATTTGCTAATTCGATCAATTTCAGAAAATCGGATATTGTCAAAATCTGAAGAGAAGTCAAGTTTCTCAACATGCCATCTGGGAGGGACGTCAAGTCTTCATTTTTATTAAGGTGAAGAGTGGTAAGACCATAGAAACTAGATATTTGCTTCAGTAACTCGTTGTTACATCCATCTACAAATAGGTATTTGATAGATGGAAGGTGTTGCAACACAAGTTTAGGGCAATTGATGATGGTAAAATTAGAAAGACAAGGGAACATCTCTCCTCTTTCCACTTTCAACAGTCGTTCTAAGTTTGGTAAGCCGTCTAATGAGAGTTCCTCTAGAGATGGGAAAACCCTCACCTCCACACCATGGCAAGTTTCATCATCATCCACATACCGCACATTTGCCAAGTGATGAAAGTTGCACGCAGTTTTCACAACCAGAAAGTTCAAGAGAAGCTAAACTACTCAGAATGTTGATCCAGTTTGGTAAGTGTAATCCGTCGTAGAGATCTATTTTCAACCTCTTAAGATTTGAGTGAGGTTGAAGTGCTTCGATTACTTGCTCTGCAATATTGGTAGGTCCCTCCGTTAATCTTTCACTCTTGTCCCATGACAAGCATAATTCATTGAGGTCTTTTTTACCCATCAAATTGGCCTCTCGAGCTTCAGATAAACTACCAACATTTTTTAGGCCTTCGATGCTCAGCTTACCACCCAACCTTAGATCTTGTAACTCTGCCAAGCTGTACCCTGTTTGCCGACCAACAATGAATACACTTAATGTTCTTAAGAAAGATAGTTTTCCAATATTAGGGAAGAGGCCTGACAATTTATTACATTCTTCGATCACAAGGTGTCTGAGATTTTGTAGGCGATTCAGGTGTTTCGGTAGACATCTAATCTTGCAAAAGCTTTTAAATTTTAAGATTTCCAAATTCCGCAATGTATGAATTGAATCAGATATTGGTTCAAGGGCTGAAAAACCATAAAGCTCCAAATACCTCAAATGAGTAAAATTCTCAACTGAATATAACATTTTACATCTTATGCGTAAAACCCGCACAGAGCTATTTGTTGGGAAGCGTCTAGAATTAAACGTGTAGTAGCCATGCAATTTTAACACATAAAATGTTCGCAAGGATTCAATTTTTTCGAATGCACCCTCATTAATTGATAGCAAAGTGGGATAGTCAAAACTAATATGGTGAGCGCTTCTGGAGAAATCAGTGTTTGTGTTCTCCAAAACCATACACTCTGACCCCGTAACAAATTGAGCTAGATCATGGACAAGATCATGCATCTTGAAAGAAATGTCTTCTGAATCAACATCCATCTTGATGTCTTGGAAGAATGATTTTTGGTACAGTTCATTCCAAACCATATTACCGACGTCTTCTACCTCCAAATTTTTCCTGGATGAAATAAATCCATTAGCCATCCAAAGATGAATCAAATCATTCTTCATCATTTCTGTATCTTTGGGAAATATAGCACAAAAAGCAAAACACTGCTTCAAGGTTGATGTTAAATACAAGTAGCTCAATCTCAAGGCCGGCAAAATCAAATTATCATCAGGTAGAGTCCAAAGCTCACTGTCTTTAATTTCAAGCCATTCCTTTACTTGACTTCTTGAGCGCATTACACCTCCCAATGCTTGTGCTGCAAGAGGCAATCCCCTGCACTTCTTAACGATATCCTTGCCTATTGCCACAAGTTTTGTCTGCTCATCTTTCTCTTCTCCAAATGCATATTGTTTGAACAACAACCAACATTCCTCTTCAGAGAGACCAGATAGATAATGAACTTGGAACGTTCCCATAATTGTTGCAACATCCTTGTCACGAGTGGAAACTAAAATGGAAGAACCTTTGGATCCAAACGACAACACGGCTTTCAACTTATTCCAATTGTCTTGGGATAATCCGAACTCCAATTCCTGATTTCTTTTCCATACATCATCCAAGACCAGCAAATATTTTCTACCTTGCAACATTTCCTGCACTTTTCGTTGTATTACATCTAAATTGGAGTCATAACAATTGTTTCTTGTGATAGATTCTATAATGGAACACAAAATCCTCTTGATAGAGAAAACCTCAGAAACACACACCCAAATTTTGGTATCAAAATTAATGCTTACCCGATGGTCGTTGTAGACCAATTGAGCAAGAGTTGTTTTTCCAACACCACCTAAGCCGACGATGGGATACACAGAAAGGAGGTCAGAGTCACTTGCTTGGTTGCGAAGAAACTCTATAATCTTCTCTTTATCATCTTCTCGTCCATACACTTTAGACTCAACAACAATTGAAGTGGTTTGGCGCCATTCTGCCACTTCAATGGACCTTTCCCTAACCGAACCACCTGCTTGTAGAAGAAACTTGTTCTTTGATTCAGCAATTTGATTGAATCTGCTTGTAATCTCTCTAAACTTGTTGCCAATCTCATGGCGAAACATGATGTTCTTTGGTTTGAAAGAGGATAAACCTTTAAGTCGAGCAGATTCAACGGAACACTCATCAAGAATATCATCTAGCACATAAACTGCATCTTTGAGTTGTTGAAGCCATAACTTTATAGAACGGTTGGTGACTAGTTTCTGCTCAGCATCTTCAAGAACGGCTTTGATGAGATCTAGGGTGGTTGACAGCTTTTGAGCCTTCGACTTGATTCCAGAAATGGTTGCAAATTCATTTTGAATAAGAGACATCAAATTCTCAAAAACAACCAAGCAAAGCTTCTGCCATTTTTCAAAAAATGAGAGTGTTGAATGAATAATTAACAAGATAAGAAGGTAGTAGCAAGCAGCTGGCTGGTCAATGTGAAGTTAAGAAGATAATAAACAAAAAATGATTTTTTTTTTTTAATTTGAAGTAACAAAACAGTTGGTGAACTAAATATTTATAATATAATTCTGATGATTATGTATTTCTTTTACTATTTTTCTTGGATTATACATATGGCTAAGGAATCGGAATCTAATTTATATTGAATTCCAATAAACCCACTCAGTCACCACTGGCCATTACATTTGTTATCATATGCTTTTACGACCTACAATTTGGTTTCAGTATGTCAAACTTGTTTTAATATCTTCATTTAACAAACCATCAACTTGATCTCTAAATTAATCTCTTCAACTTGGCACATTAACTATAAAGATACAATAAATAATTCTAAACTATCTATAATCCATCAAGATATAGTACTTGAGTCGTCATTTCCTCTCTAATTGTTCAACTTAATGGTAAGACCACAAAAAGGCATCCAAAAATATTCAATTTTACTTAACAAAAAGTCTCATTCTACTAATTTCAAAAGTAAAATTAATAAATGAACTAATTTTAAGCCTAATCAAAATGAAAAAGTGCTATGGTACAAGTCATAATTTTGTCGAAAAAACACGCGAACAACTTATCTAACCAATCAAAAAACGGAACATGGTGACAAAAAATGAGAAAACCTACAGCTAAGATTTCGTCTCATACTATCAAGGATCAATCATTTTCCATAAAAAACATGTCCCACTGCATTTGTTTCTCCTTCCTGCTTAGTTTCTGTCTTTTGTTTTTTAGGGATACTGTTGAAGGTTACTACAGCTCTCACGCTTCAAACATGAGTCCTTAAGCGGACAATTTTGCTACTGATACTATTTTTTTCTTAAATAAATAAATGCATCTTGGTTTTCGATTCTAACTATTTTGATTCTTCCACATTTGAATTTTTATTTATTTCTACATCGATCCCAATAACTTTTTGTTTGTAACATTCCAGATACCAGTTAATTTGGTTGGATAAAAGTGTTTTGTTGGTTGAACTTGAAAGTTGTTAAACGATGTATTGGCTAATAGCTAATAGCTTTAAATAATGATTGTCTTTCTTCAAGCCATTACGTTGATGTGACATTAATCATGTGTAAAATATTTAACTATTTGTGTCAATTGTGGTGCTACTAATTAAATAATTTAATCTATTACTCATATATACAGCATACGGGACTCGCTTATCTAATTCACAGACATTATGAAAAATAGTTAATTTGTTTAACAACAATAAATTTATCAATAATATATATTAGTTTTTTCAAAAATTGCCCTTGTAATTATTGACATCAATTCTTACGATAAGAGATAAAAAAATTATGATTTTTGTGTATAAATTTTCAGTAATGTATATCAATTTTATATTAAGAGACAAAGGAGTACAAGTATATCAATTTTTGATAGGAGGATCTATTTGATTGGCTGTCCGTAAGTATATCCGTAGGTTTGCATAATCTAGAAGGAGTACTAGACATCCGAAAGTATATCTCTAAGTATATCAATTTTCAGCTTGTTGTCTGCTTGCCTTCTATTCAAGTGTAAACCATTATTTACACTTGAATAAAAGGCAAGCGGGCAACAAACTGCGCCGCTAGACCTTTTTGGATGGCAAAACCAATCCTCATGAGTTTGCATAATCTAGTTGAACTAAAGTTGTTTAAACGTACTTGAGCCAAATTTGAGTGATCGTACTTAAGTTGAGTTTACTGATAGACTTTTAACAAGTGTACTAAAACTATCGAAGTAGTAAAAATATCGTTCCCACAAGGACTGATTTTAATCTCAAAAATTTAATTGCGTTATTAAGAAGGATGTGTAAAGTTTCTTTTTAGTTGCCACTAGGCGGTTGGTTTAGCTTGATTGATTAAGTCAAGCAATCAAGTAACTTAAATTAAGATTGATTAAGAAGATTTAGAGAGAGATGAGATCAGGTCCGTCGAATC
>Ga0228711_1001240_pt1 | contig 36841 bp, 25 predicted proteins | sample MedpolnodulmetaG_2_FD_177996 | JGI IMG/M metagenome (GOLD analysis project Ga0228711, IMG submission 177996) | Root nodule microbial communities from Medicago polymorpha collected in Santa Monica, California, United States - brown nodules | ecosystem: Host-associated > Plants > Roots > Nodule... | reverse complement strand
TATATATATATATATATATATATATATATCATTATACCAAAAAAGAGTTGAATTTATATCATTACACATTTCACCTAATGATATATATCTAATCTATGGCACCGAAAGATCAATGGGACTATCATCCACTTCAACCTTCACACCAGGAGCAGGACCAGCACCAACCCTCTCACCGGGATCAAGATTTTCAATAATGTACAATTCTTCATCATCTTCTATCACCGCTACACCCGCCACCCGACATAGCTCATTATAATCTGCCATCCGGCTGACATATCTATCAGGCCAGGTGTCTGCATCCTCTCGATGGTATCGTCTCCATAGAGCGGAAGTGAGAGGAATCGGACAACCATCCTTCAATTTCAATGCCATAAAATGGTTGTCATTCACATATGCCAGACACATCCACGGATCGATACTTGGCGGCGGCGTTGGACCACATAGAGGGAAAAAGGTTTCTAATTTCCCAATGGACAACACAACAACCGTTTGGTTGAATTTCTGTGCGATGAGGAACCCCATATCCGGCATTGTCATCCATTTATCCTGTGGTGCATTGCCAATACCGGCGTAGGATAGAGCGTCTGAGACCTCTTTATACCACCTATCATCATTAATCATCCTCTAATAGCGGACATTTTCTACACCGATAAGCTCTTTGTAAAGGTTGTACCGGACTAATGTGTGATCATCAACAGTCAAGTTACGTAGGACCGCAACTGCTTGGAACCCACAATGGCCATCACTGGGTACATCCGTAACCTTTTCAATAAAGCCATGCATCCAAATTGGGATTTGGTCTTTGTGTGGTATGTGGACTTCAACGGGTGTTGGCTTCTTCGTCCCTGTTGACCGTGTCTGTGAACCCTGTGTTTCTTGCTCCTGGGAGTCAACAATCTCCCATAGGGACGGGGACCGCTTTGTCGATCGAATGCTTTGCTTATCTTTCTTTGGAGCTCCTTTGGTGGTGACCTTATTTGGCGGTGGACGCATAGAGGTGGTTTCCGGTAAAACAAATTGTCGGAATTGTTCTTTCAAATGCACCTTCATGTTGTAATCGGCGACCTTGAACCGGGCCTACAATGTGTAAAAAACTGTCATTTTGGTTGTTGATGGAAAACAGTCAGAAACATGCATTCTGTTACCACTATTGATACAGTCCGCATTTTATATTCCGAAATACATAAGGTAATCCGGATTATAAAATCTGGAACTTCCCGATACACCCTTTGCATGAGCCTTAAATGCACTTGCATGGGGCGTAAATGCTACCACTCAGGATTATATAATCCGGAACCCATCAACTATGTTCGGATTTTATAATCCGGATTGCACTAATACAGAATACAGAAACAGAAATCCTGGGCAGAACATAAACTGACAAGGTTTTGAAAAAAAATACCTGGAGAATATCCCATTCTGGCAATAGAGAGATGTCTGCTTTTTGAAGCTTCGGGTCAACCTTGTACTCGCACCTCAAACTCTTCTAGTGGGTGTGAATTTCTTCCAAACGGAGGGCGATTCTGTTCTTGATCTTCAAATTAATCATACACGCACACGGTAATCCGTAAGTGATCAAACTCAAACAACCACATCTTGATTTATCTGTACCAATTTCAAGTGCTTTATTATACTCCACTACGAGATGATGCAAAGCTTCCCTTGAAATGTTCCGGATCAACCTAGACCACAACACCTTGTCTTTGAACCGATGTTGAAGCATGATAATGCTCGTCTGAAACGAAGCATGTATTGCGGTATGTTGCAACTCTAGCATGGCATGAACGGATTTCCAGTTTGTACTCAAATCACTCATACTACTACTCAGATACTTTTTCAACTGAGCGTGTGCAGATTCAGCTCTGTTTGTTGTAGTATTCCCCATATGAAGGTTTTTGTCAACCCAAAACCTCACACACTTCTCCTTAACCGGATCCAAAATTGTCTTTTCAACATAATCCAAAAACTTAGGAAACTTTGCGTAAACAACTTTGAACCGGGTCCAATTATCAATATATGCTTCTTCCGTTTCAGAGTCCACAATATCCATCCATGCAGCCATCACAGTCTTCACCACCGAAGCCGGCTTGATCGCTTCCCCATTCTTGCCTTTGACATCCTTCACTTTGCAATCCAATTTACACCGTGCTCTCACATTTTGTCCAATGTGATATGAGCACAACAAAGTAGTAGCTTTAGGGAAAACCTCAACCACAACATTGATCAAAGCATTGTCTCGATCAGTCACAACTTACTTTGGGATAGAGATCTTTGGAGTGCAACATCTCACGACACCTCTCAAGAGCCCAATAAACATTGTCTTGCCTCTCAGACATCATATAGGCAAAAGCAATAGAGAATGTTTTCATGGTAGAGGTATTACCGACAAAATCAAGCAATGGAAGACGATACTTGTTTGTCTTGTATGTGGAATCCAACACAAGCACCGTGGAGAACGTGTTAAACAACTTGGTAGAATCTGGATGTGCCCAAAAAACATCACTAACTTCATCATAATCATGATACTTCCTACAATGATAAACGTAACCATTATCAACCAAAGACTTCAAGAGATGTTGCATGTCATTCCTCGTACCACTAATGGACCGCCTATACCTGTAAGTAGCATTATAAACGTGTTTGATGGTAGTTGAAGTGGTACAGTTCGTCTTCTTTAAGTTGGTAAGCATTTGCCTCGGAGGAACGTTTGAATCCACCATCTCTTCAACGTGAACACGTTCATTTGGGTTTAGACGATCGGCAGTTTTATGACCTTTCAACACATCTGTCATGTCATGGTTGTGTCTACCATCACCAACTTTGAGGCTCCAATCACCACCAGTCAACAAGTAACCTCTCAGCCGAAACGGACACTCGCATTTAACCGAACCAGCTATCTCGCGCCGACTCTTTCTCTTGTACTCGGTGTATGAACCTCCCCTTTCACATATTAAAGTAACAAATGCGCTTCTTCCATTGCCACTGTTATCGGATTTACCAATAACAGTGGAAAAACCAAGCTTCCTAGCTTTCTCTCGAACCCACTCCAACAAATCTTTCCGTGTTGCAAACTTTTGTTTAGTGGTAAAATGTTCTCGCTGGTCAATACAAATAGCAACAACTGGAGGTGGCAGGAGGAATAGGAGGAGGAGCATCCTCTACTTTCGGTGGTGGTGGTGGGGGATTCTTGGATTTGGCATTTTCGGAATCATGCACATCTTCAAGTAAAAGAAGCAGCAACACAATAGAAGCTTCATTCTGAGGTAGATCATCATTTGAGGGATCAACAGGAACAACCATAACTGAAAACAGTGCGAAGCAGAGTCAGAAAATGAACACAGTTTCTGCACTGGTGCTATCCGGAATCCGAAATTCGGAACGCATGAATGCAGTCCGGATTTAATATTCCGGAAAAGTACATTGAAGATCATACAACGTGATCAAAAGTGAATCGCCTAAAAATCGACTAGGGAAAGGCTTATATACACATTACCTTTGCATTCAGACGAAAATGATGATGTTAACCCCCCTTGATAGCCAGATTGCTGCTCCAAACCATAATTTCGCCCTAAATGGAGTGTTTTTTAGAGGTGTTGGGAGTGTTTGTGATAAAGGTGGTCTGCTTCAGCTAGGTTCTGGAGAACTATATATAACCTAGCTGTCTGGATTCCATATTCCGGAAAAAAACGACTATTTTTCCTGCTCAGTTTAAATACAGGGTGTGCAAATTTTATTTTCCGGAATATAACCATTGTGTTCGGCTTTTGTTTTCCGGGTAGTATTTCACCCTGACCAAGCCCAAGTTTCACAAGTCACATGAAGCGGGGTGATTTGCTAATCTTTTCGGATTATATGATCTGAATATTGTCCGGATTATAAAGTCCGGACAAAGGGTATTTTGGTCAAAATTGCAGGGCGCGCAAGAAGGCAACAGGGTGGAAAAAGTAATACTCGGCTTAGATGATGGGTTGTCACTAAAAGAAAGGGATTATGCGTAAAAGCCCAAAATTGATTGAGCAATGATATTATAACATAGATGGTGGCTTGAAAAAGACTTTAGTTACTGACGAATTACATCAGTGTGTGTTTATACAATTGATAAACAGCAAAATAGTTGGTTAGTATGTTGCACTTAGCTCCCATGATGAACAGGAAATTGAGTGATTGCATTGCCTAAGACATCTAATCAGTGCATATTTATGATTTTATAGTTTAACTTGTTTTTAGTGTTAATTATTCATTCTGAACTAGTAATGCTTGTTGTGGATGTTTGATGATGTAGGACGAGGAATGACTCTGAAGATTCGGGAAGCTACATCGTGGATCAGGATTGTTCTGCTGAAGATTTGAAAAGATGCAGTTGTTTGGAGGTACAACAAGGGGAGGAACATCCTCTACTTTAGCATCTCCAGAAGGAATATCAACTTTTGGTGGGGGATCCTTGGCTTTGGCAGTGCCGAAATCAACTATAACTTCAAGTGAAACAGTCGGCAACACAATAAGAGGTTTAATGTCAGGTGCCAATTCATGGGAGGCATCAATCGAAATATCCATCACTTAAACCATGCAAAATCATGGCTAGGAAAACTTGGTAGTTTCTGTACTAGTACTGTTCGGATCATACAATCTGAAACATATTGCTGGTGTTTAGATTTTATAATCCGAACGATGCCAGTATAGTTTGGTTGACGTGATTAAAAGGATAACACTTAGAAATCGAATGTGAAAGGTTTTATAGGAACATTACCTCTGCATTCAGATGAAAATGATGTTGTAAATGCCCCTCGCTGACCAGATTGCTACTCCAAATTACGTTTTCGCCTAAAATGGTGTGTTTTTTTAGGTGTAGGGAGTGTTTGGTGATAAGTGTGGTAAACTTCTGCTAAGTTCTAGGAAAACCTTATATATTCGAAGGTTTTAGATTTCAAAATCCAAAAGTTTTCCCACTTTTTAAAAAGTAGGTATTTCGGATTATACTATCCAAAATATTGGAAAAAAAAAAGCGATTGTACAATCCTAATAGCCTTCGGATTAAACATGGGTCATTTTAAAAAAGACACATGAAAATACTATAAGGTGAAAAAAGTAAGGGTTATATATATTTTTGATCCCTGTAAATATGTTAACTTTTTGTTTTAATCCCTCTAAAAAATTTCTTTAACTTTTAGTCCCTCAAAAATTTCCCAACTTCACTTTTGATCCTCTTTTAAAGTAAACTTATATGTAGAATTCATATTTTTGACCCATGAAATAAGAATTTTTTAACAAAACATGAATTTAATATGAATTTTTATATTTTTTACGGTTAAAAATTCATATTTAATTTATGTTTTGTTAAAACATTCTAATTTTTTTTAGGAATGTTTTTACAATATTCTACACATTTCATTAAAAAATACAAAAATTAACTTAAAAATAAGGACTAAAAGTAGTGATTGAAAATTTGATAAGAAGTAAAAGTTGAAGAAATTTTTTAGAAGGACGAAAATGAAAAGTTGGTATATTTATAGAACCAAAAGTAATCTAGTTTTTTTTAGAAAATAGTCTAATTTTATTGGATCGACATGGGTCCGATCCAACCCAACCAAACCATTGAGAGTACTACATATAATAATAGAGTATTACTTTTCCCACGCTGCTGCCTTCTCGTGCGCCCTGCAAAAATTCCACAAATACCCCTGGTCCGAATTACGTTTTCCGAACAAGATTGTTAGTGTTTCCGAAAACAACAATCTGAACGCATACGATATGAAATTTTGTGTCTTTCTTTGATGTCAAGGGTCTCTGTTGACCGTTATACGACCCCCGCATAAGCTGCAATGCAATTGCAGGGGTCGTATGAGCGGTCAACAATGACCTTGACACCACAAACACTCCTAAAAGTTACCTAAAAAACTTAAAAAAGTTGAAGAAAATGTAAGAAAGAAGGTGAAAAAGAATGAAGGAAAATGTTGAAGATCCAAGCCATTTTATAGACTAAAACAAGTTCGAGGTCATTTGGAAGTCAAGAAAAATGTGTTTTTCATTCAAAACCATCCAAAAAAACGGGTTAAAACTCCACTAACCGGCCAAACCTTTGGTGAAACGGCACCGACCAAAATTGTACTGAGGTGTTCCGGAATATAAAATCCGGATTGCATGAAGTTGTTTCGGATCTTATAGTCCGAACTGCACCAGACCCTTTTATTTCGAGCATTTCTTGGCGAATGGCTTGGAAAGTACATAACATAAAAAGAAGCAACATAAGACAAATACAAAGTTAAAAAAAACCATAATAACATAAATGATGAATCTTTTGGGAAGGTGTTGAAAGAGGAGCTTTTGAACTCGATCCTACCGGCCTGCCAACTGACATGTTACGATCGGCAGGCCGACATGATCGAGTTCATAAGAACCTCTTCTTTGGAGTTAGATCTGCAACATAATGAAGAAAGGCAAGGTGTTTCAAGAGGATTTCTTTGAGTTAGATCCTGCTGCCTTGCCAAATGACATATTCATCTGGCAGGCAGCAAGACCTAACTCATAGAAACCTCTTGATATTTTTGATTTATCTATCAATCAAGGAGGCAGCAAGGAGTATCTATATATTTTTGAAAGCATGCTGAGGATCTTCACCATGCTGGCACATAGAAAGCAATCTATTTGTCACATAGAGAGCAATCTATTTTGCGGCAGCATGACAAAGATCCTCAACACAATGACAAAAATGTTCATGGTCTCTTTGGTGTGTTTGTTCGTATTTTTGACAACATGCTGAATATCTTCATCACGCAGTCAAATAGAGAACTATCTATTTGCGACCGCGTGAGAAAGATCCTCAGCTTAATGACAAAAAATTGCATGATTTTCTTTGGTGTGTTTGTGTGTTTTGCTGGTATTGAAGCTGAAAACCGGAGAGGATGTATTTATAGAGGTCCTTGGATGTTGTGGACCACAAAAACTCTTGGTGCAATGTGGTCCATACAAAAGAATCCTATGCTGAGGTATTCCGGATTTCGTTTTCCGGAAATCTCTTACGCCTTAGGTGAATTTGGATTTCATAATCCGGAATGCATATATTTGGTTATTTTATCGATTAAATGAACATTTTTGACGTAAATTAAAACATAATGAAAGTTTAAATAATATATATATTATTCAAAACATAATACGACAACTTAATTCAACAACACATAACTAACACGCAATTAAAACAACATAAAACACGCGATAAATTAAAACATAGCACACTATCACGAATCATCTGAACTAACTTCTTCCTCCTTCGGTCCCTCTAGCAGAGCCCTGATCTCTTCGTAGTTCCTGGGCCGGTGCAAACTTTTTAGAATTTGTTCAGCAGATCTAACCAACGAAGCGTCCAACTTGATCAGTCCTCTAGTGCTGTGCTGACCAAAGACAGAGAACATGGTTCTCACGTCGTCGTCGTTTGTGAGTTTCATCCGCCTGAAGCGAAGAGATCCGGCTGAGTCGGACAATGGATATCGATATTCAACACCGACCACCCTCCTCGTGTCTCTGCGGTTGAGTTGACGGTTGACTTGATCCAGCTCATCCTTCAGCCCGGAGAGGGTGACATCGTTGCGAATCCTAAACAGATGGGGTGGTGTTCCACCGTTGTAGTAGACTGCCGCTAGCTTGGTGTTCGGATTAAAACCAGGGAATTCCATGTTGCAGAGGTATCTAGGCGTTGTAGTTTACTTGTAATGAAAACAAGGACCCCTATTTATAGAGGTATCTGGGCGTTATGGACCATGAAAATTGTCGGTGCAATGTGAGACACACAAAAGAATCCAATGCTGAAGAAATCCGGATTTTAAAATCCGAACCAAGAATCACCATACACAAAGCCCAAGTTTCCCTTTGGTTCACGCCATGATTGTATCTTTCCGGAATTTAAAGTCTGAAATATATGTGACATCCGGATTATATATTCCGGACTGCACCAGAAGCTTTTGGCCGGTGGTTTGTATCACAAAGAAAATGTTTTCAAACGTTTTGGACGGTGGTCAAGTTGAAAAACGTGTTTCTACACGTTTTTTGACTGGCATTGATGGCTTCCCCACCTTTTTTTATCCCCCCTCCCCTATAAATATGGCTCATTTCCTCAAACATTTTCACACCTTCTTCTTTTCCCTCTTCTCCTCTACAACGATGTGTTTCCATCGTTAGCCTTTCATAGAAAGAGGCCTCTTTGGAAATTCATCAGGGGTCATATGATCGGTCAATAGGGAAGAGGTCAGTCTGGGTGTGAGGTTGGTTTGTCTGGGTGTCATGTTGACCATCATGGTCTCTTGTTCCTTAGAGGCCTATGTGCCCCCTCTGTCTCCCCTCCAACACCAAAGCTACTGGTATGTCCCATCAGGCAGCATTGATTTCTTCTTCCACGCTATCTTCTTTCCTCCCACCCTCTTTACTCTCCACCAGTGGCTGGTGGCTGGAGCCACTGATATATAGCTTATGTAATAAGATAAGATTAGAAATAGTTTTAGGATGTAATAAGTTTAAAAAGCTTCAACATTATTGTAATGTATTATTCAAATATCAATAAAATGACTTCTTTTTATCTTTTTGTATTTTTATTTCTGTTTTATATGTTTATTTGCATTTATTTTACGAATTTCAAAGCTTAAAATTGTAAAAGTTCTGGAAAAAAAACCATTCCATAGTTTAAAATCCGGATAAGTCTGAAAATCTCTAACAATGCCTTCCGGGAAAACGAAATCCAGACAAAAGGTAAAAATGGAAAAAAAATAGGGCGGGAGGAAAACCGGGAAAAGGAATGCTCATAATAATAAGTTGCTGGGATACCAAAAGCACTATTCACCTCAATAAAAAAAAATCAAAAACACGACGTCGGCCGCTGCGATTGGGGTTGCGATAGAAGTTGGAGTCTCGCTCGTTCAGGAGGAATTGTATGCATCAGTCGTTTGTTGAATTAGTTTTGATTTTAATATTACCCTATATTAATTCATAGACTGGGTTAGAAGAAAGTTTTGATTTTATTATTACCCTATATTAATTCATAATAGACTAGGTTAGAAGAAATATGAAATCATTCACGGATCTTGGTTTATCATCTGAATTGGCGGAAGCTTGTGAAAGAAAACTGGTTTGGTATTTTCCGCTTAAGATTCAGACAGAAGTGATTCCCCTTGCGCTACAAGGTATCTATCTGATTTTGAAAGTACTCGAGTTTTATTTTATTGAATGAATTATTATTAGGGTTAACAGTGTTTTTTTCCCTGTAATATAGGCCGTTTCTGGTTTACCCTTAAGAAATTTTTCCAAACCGAAAATTTCTTAGGGACCGGAATCGACATATTTCACAGCGAAAAAAGCACTATTAACCCTTATTATTAACATTAATTAATTCAGATTTCATTCTGCAGGGAAAGATGATGTGTTTGCAATTTCCCCAGCACGTTCTGGTAAGGCTGGGGCTTTTATTCTTCATATATTGCAAGCTCTCTTTGAAGCTGGTGGACCAAACCTAACCCCTTTCTTTGCTTGTGTGATCTGTCCCACAAGGTTCTTATTATGATCATAATCATTTATCTCATCACTCATTTTTATTTAACTAACCTTTTTCTTAAACAATCAAACTAGGGACCTTGGTTTACAAATTGCTAACTTTCAAGCTCTAGGTCATCAATTTGGTGTCAAGTTTGCTCGGGTGAGTTCTAATACCTTTTTTTCGAATGAATTTTATGTCATTATCATATGTTGCTGGTTACTAACACAATCTATTTTTCTATAGCTATTTGAAGCAAGGGACTTGGTATATCAATCCAGTCAGATTTCACAGCAACCTCATATTATTGTAAGTGTTGTTAGGCCGCAATCTTGAACTTTTATTATTTCAATTTACTACTGCTTCTAATTTTTTATTTCTTACTCTTCAAGGTCGGGACCCCTGGACAAATCTTCAATCACATACAACACACCCAAGGATTTTCTCTTGCACTTGCTAGTTTAAAATACCTGGTACAATCGATTGAAAATCGTTTTTACATTACAAAATGAAATATTTCATATATCTTGTCTTTGCTAATTTGACTGCTCGGCGTTTTGAGCAGGTCATACATGACGCACACCTGCTGTTGAAAGATCACTTTGAGGAACAACTAAATGAGATTTTACTAATGATTCCTAGTGAGCGGAGAACATTTCTTTTTTCATCTAAAATGACAGATAAGGTAAATATGTAGGTTTATTAACTACATTGCACTTAATATATATTATTAGCTGTTAAGTCCTTTTTCCTATAGCATTAGCCAGTTATGATATCTTAACATTTAAATAAAACCTTTTCTGTACATATTCTCTGATATGGCATGCATTAAAATACATGCCCTTTCAGAAAGCTTTTTCGCATAGCATTTTATTACTTTATGTATATGCGTAGCTGCATAGTTAGTTATAACCTTTGTTGTTAAAATTGTTGAGTCACCCTATTATTCTAGTATTTATAACCAAATTTGATAAAGTCTCTCAAGCTCAAAGTATTTAATCATACTATTCTTGGTCGAATATTTGATATTTTGTTATTGTAATACATTTTCTGTGCAAGGCTTATATACTATATATGCTTGATTGTGTAATTTTTTTATCTTCAAATTTACAGTTGTAATAATAGGTATAATTGCACTCTCATGATTTCAGGTCCATACCATCCAAAGTATGTGTTTAAGGAATCCTGTGAAGGTACAACCGTAATGTTTACAAGTTCATTAGGAAAATTACACTCTCCCCCCTGGAAGATTAATATTTGTTACAACTATTAGGAAAATACAGCAGACCAACAAGGACAATTTTAATTAGTATTAATAAGTGGAAGTTAGTTTTGAACTTTATTTCAAAGCAGATAAATGAAAGTTAATAAAATGGATGTTAGGGGATGTAGAAAATGAAATGATGCTTTTGAAGTGAGCTCTTCTTGATTACATTGAAAATTCTAAAGAAAGGAAAATTGCACTTAGGTGGTTTGCTCCTCAGTTGGTTTATATACATTAAAATGCACTGTAGTGTAACTTATTATTTCATCCGGAGAGAAGTGTAATTTTAAGCATCTTTCATGGGAAAGAGTTGTGTTTTACCCGTATGTACACTGATGTTATTCGCAATTTTTTAATTCTGTATAGATTGACCTATCGTCCAAATATTCTATTCCGGACACACTGCAGCAGCATGGTTGTTTTATGCAAGAAAAACATAAGGTTTCTCTTCTCCCTTATCAAAAAAAATGTTGAATTTATTATTTGATTCTTAACCCAACGGAGTCGGTCTAAAGGCTATTTCATACTACTCTTGTTGAGGGGAAAATTCTTTGAAATGTCGAGCCAATTTTATATTCAATGTTTTTAACACATGTTTTAGTGCCCTGCTTCAAACGAAATCATTCTATATCATTCTTTTCCCTAAAGCGAGTTATACTTACTAAATGTGTCTTGGTGAGGTTGTCAAAGATGTGATGCTACATAAAAATTTATGAATGGATGGTCACTATGGTGGCCTTTGATACACATGTTAGAATAGGACAAATTAGAACAAGTTTTGTTTGATGTTTGGGTGTATATTAAAAGTAGTAGAACAAAACATCTAGTTCCATTTTGCCCGTGCCAAGTGTTACCTATGTAGATGTAGATGTTTCCCATGTAGTTGTAGAAATCTCATAAGTTGGTAATTAGAATATATCTGCTGCTTGCTTTGTACTAGACCAGAGACATACAATAATACAATCAAGGAAACATTGCACAAATACAGTAAATTTAGCAAAGTAGAAGTATTTTATTTAGTTTAATACCGAATATGATTTTGGGTTATGTTGTTTGATGCACAAGAAACAACACTCAGGTTATTAAGGAAATGTTTATATTGAATGCGTCTAACAAATTGGCTATTTGGAGTAAAAAGAAGTAAATTAAAAAATTTCATTAGTTTTGGGTTTTGTGAATAAGAAAATATTATTATTTATGTTTGCACTGATTGTGTTCATCAATTGCATACTTCTTGCACAGTATTTCTACCTTGTATACATTCTCACTGAAATGATGGGAAGGAAATCAATGGTATTCACTCAATCCTGTGGTCCAACACTTCTTCTGGCTTTGATTCTTAAGAATCTTGGTTTCAAAGCCATCCCAATTATTAGTTATATGAGTCAGGTAATTGTACTATAGGTCCTATATTGTAATTGTAATTTCTTCTAAACCGCCAACAAGAAATATGCCTAATTCTTATTACTATAATAATAACTGTTTTATAGGCAAAGAAACTTGGAGTTTTGAATGCTTTCAAGTCTGGGGAGTTCAATATTCTCCTTTGCAGTGAGATAGCCAGTAAGGGACTAGATATTCCAGCAGTAGATATGTTGATTAACTGCAACATTCCTTATGATCCAAACGTAAGATGTGCTATATAATGCTTTTATACTTTTGTTTACACGTTTTAGTATATTCCTGACCGTGTGATCTACAGGATTATATCTACCGTGTGGGATGGACCGCTCCTGTTAATGGTGCAATTTCCTTTGTGAGCCCAAATGAAGAGTGGCTATTCAAAAGGATAGAGAAACATATAGGTGAGGAGTGTATGCTCTTTGCCGTTACTTTGCCATTTTAAAGAACAAAAGTGTCATAGTAAATAATTTGTACAAGTATTTTTTTCAGGCAAGGAGCTACCATTGTATCCTGCACCATTTGAGGAAGTTTTGCTTTTCGAAGGGTATGTTAGTGAGGCTAAAAAATTAGCACAAGAGGTAAATTTACGTATTGAGCATAGTTGTGCTTTAGGCTATTTTTAGTCTTCCTGTCTATTTCCATTTTTACATAGAAAAGTTAAGTTTTGTGATTTTGTTGAAAGTGTGGTGCCCTTGCTGATTTGTCTTCATTGGTATAAGTGATGAGTCCGATAACTAGATAAAAAGAATGTATGAAAAGATACATGAATTGTGATTATATTATTATTGGATATTATATTATTGGCAAATGTTAACTTGTGTCCTCAAGGGCACATGTTAAGGAATTCATTATAGAAATATACACATTAAAAGTGTGCATTCAACTTCTTAAAAATTAAAATGTTATGTTTTCCAAATGCAAAGTTGCTTTTTTTTTGTTTCTTAACATGCGCCCTTAGAGCACTAGTTAACATGACCCTATATTATATTATGATGAGTGATTCGAAATTGTCTATTCTCTTCTCATCTGATTTAACTTAATTATTACTTTTTTAAATACTCAACTGTTTGTATTTTATCTGTGTAGGAAATGAAAGAATCCGTTTGGAAGAGCGGAGGATATTTAGTAGACGAAGAGGTTGTACTACACTGTTGGTGGTTTATACTTTATATGGATTTTAAACTTTTAAATATATTTTAAAAAGTATTTAATCATATTACTATAGGTTAAATATCTTATATTTTGGTATAATAATACATTTTCTTTGCACTGCTTGTATACTACAGATGCTTGATTGTGTAATTTATATATCTTCAAATTTTCAGTTGTAGTAATATGGAAAATTGCTTTCATGTGATTTCAGATCAAAAAGATCCCAAGTTTGAATTTTGCGAATCAAGTCAAGGTACAACTGTTATATTAGCAAATTTTATATTAATATGGAAATTTACACTTTCTCGTTTGAATGATTAAAATTTGTTACGCTCTAGTTGGTTTTAATGCCTTCTTAGGTAGACCTAAATTTAGGGATGTCGAAAATGAATTGATGGTTTTGGGTGAAATTCCAAAGAAGAAAATATAAATTTTATTATTTCATCTTTTAAAGTCTTAAAAGTTTTTTTTCCCTAAAAAAAAGTCTTAAAAGTTTTTTTTTTTGTTGTTGAAACGGCCAATGTTACTTCACACGGGTTTAAACCTGGGACTTCCAACTCCTTTAATCGTTAGCTCCAACTAGTTAAGCTACCAAACCCCCATCGTGAGCTCTCTAGTTGGTTTATATACACATTATAAGAGCATCTCCAATGGGAGGTCGTTACTTAACAAGGATCACTCCCTCTTAAGGACCTCCCGTTGGAGGAAGAAAAAATAAGTCCCTATTAAGCAACAGACAACTATATAAGGACTCTCTCTTATGGCAACTAACATGTCTTACGTTTAAAAGAAGTAATAAAATATGTACTAGCTGATCCCACTTGCAAAAGAAGTAATATTTTAAGTACTTTAAATTAGAGTCCTTATTAGTGGGACCTATTTAAGTTAGTGGGACATATTTAAGTTCTTTTAATTGGAGACAATATTAGTGTATTGTCATTGGAGTCATCGAGTTCTTAATATGTATTTTTATTAAAAAATTATAAATAAGTGATGTATACACGTGGGGTCCGTTTAAGGAGTCTATGTTAATGTACTATCATTGTGGATGCTCTAATGGATTTTTGTGTAACATATTTGTTTCATATGGATTGTGATTATATTGTTGGATATATTAAATTATTTAACTTAATTATTACTTTTCTAAATACTTAACTGATTGTATTTTATTTGTGTAGGAAAAGAAAGAATCTGGTTTGAAGGCCGAAGAATATTCTCCAAAGAAGGTACTACTAAATTAGTTATCATTTTTATCTCTCATTATATAATTTCTTTGTTTTGTTCGTTTCTCTTTTATTTTGTCAAATCCAATGAACTTAATTTCTGATTGGTGGTTTATACTTTATATGTTTTTTAAAAGGACAAAACTTAGAATGGTACTGTTCATCCTGTTGGCCAATAATAACATAACTCATTATACACATATTCATACCTATAAAAAAAAGAGAAATGATATGTAAACAACTAAATTGTAAAACCAACAACTCATTTGCTATTTTTAAATATATTTTGCCTGGTTTCGATTCTTGTGCTCCTCACAAACTCATAGGTTGTTGCATTGGTTGTCAAATTTTAATTGTACAAATAACATAGCTATGTTCTACCTCCGTTAGCCTTCTCAAAGGAAATCCCGTCTCAGCAACCTTGAATCAAGGAAAATCTCATGAATTACTAATCAATTTTCTTTTGATTATTAGTAAAATTTCAACTCTATTTCACACTTTAACACCCATTGCAATCTCTAATTGCGTGTGAGGGAGAAACCCAAACGGGCCAAATCAATGTCTACCCAGTACCCACCCATCTTGTGAGTATGAATAAATTAGAAATTACATATTTTGTATGATAAAATCACTGTCAATAAGCATCAACCAGCCGTTCTTCTAATATTAATTTTTAACAAGATTGGAAGCACAAGTTGTGTTTTCCAGTGACCAAAGAATTCTTCCCCCTATACAATATTCCAGAATCTTGACAGCACCAACACAAATAAATAGTGCAGAGCCAACCCAACTAAAATCAATGGAAGAATCTTTACTTGTGTTGTGCTTCTCAACTCTTCTAGTGATAGCTTATTTAATCAATCATTTACTTGGATAATACTACAATCGCATACACACATTACTCATTGTGGTAGAAAATTCTCAAACGGGGTTAATGTAATTATGAGATATGAGTATGACGTGTATTAATGAGTCAAGTTGTCATGTTATTATTGGGCAACAGGATGAACAGTACCTATGGAGTTTTGTCCTTTTTAAAATTTTACATATATTTTAAAAGTATTTAATGGTATTATTCTTGGTTGAATATCGTATATTTTGTTATAATAGTACATCTACGTTGCATAGGTACAGGAACGATATCCGATACGGGTACCGGTACAGGTACGGGATACGACATTTCTCAAAAAACTAAGGTATGGGTACGTCAAGATAATTATTTTTTTTAATGTAAAATAGCATAGCTGGAGGAAATTATATTGCTCAAATGACGACAAAAATTCAACCAAATAAAATTACGACGCTAAAACATCCAAATTGAAAAACTAAGGTACGGGATAAACTTAATATCTATTATATTGCTCAAATGACAACAAAAATTCAACCAAAAAAAATTACGACGCTAAAACATCCAAAATGAAAAACTAGGTACAGGATAAACTTAATATCTATGCATGAATAGAAAAAATCACACTCTAACAGTGTCAATATCACTAGTTGCATTATTTACTTTTCCTTCATGCCTTTCCTGCAAAATTGTCACATAAGCCTTAAGAGGAAAATCATTGTCGCTACTTCCAATTCCACGTGTATATTGATCGGTTAAAGGTTTAAGGTGTAGCAGTGGCACTTGTGTGTGCTACTTCCTACTCCCATAGCATTAGTACTTTGTGAAAACATTTGAAAAAATAGAATAGAATAGAAAATTGTGTACTATATTATAATCAAGTGAGAACAAAAGGCTTAACAAGCTTAGCTTTTATACAATACGAAGAAAGATGATAAGAAGGTACCTTATTCAGTAAAATAAAAGCTTGAGTGCTTGACTTTTCTACTTCTCCAACTAATGGTAGACAAGAAAAGGTGGGCATCGAGTAGGCGGCAGCAGCAGTTCCAGAGTATAATAAATGGTTGTTGTGGCTCTAGAACCGGTTGAGTTTTATTAAAAAAGAAACAACTATAACTTATCAATTCTCATGAAAACGCCTCATTTTCCCAAACAAAAAACGGATATGCGTACCCCGAGAGTACAACAGCTGTACCGTAACAGTACTGAACTTAAAATAAATAAAAAAATAATGGTGCGTCGTGGGTGCGTACTGTACGTGTACCAATATCCGCGAAGTACCCGGTACGGGTACGTTTTGCAATTAGGAGTACCGGTGCTTTAGAGTAATACATTATATATGCACTGCTTGTATAATAACAAATGCTTGATTGTGTGATTTATTTATCTTCATAGCTTTCTTGGTTGAAAATTGCTCTCTTGTGATTTCAGGTTCAGGTCACACTGATCTCAAGTCTTCCTTAAAGGAATCATGTGAAGGTACAACCGTAATATTAACAAATCTTATATTTATATGGAAATTTACACTCTCTCGCTTGAAAGATTAATATTTATTACAATTTACTTGGTTTTAATCCTTCTTAGGGACTATTATGAAAATACAGCAGACCAATGGGGACAATTTTAATTGGTATAAATAAATGTGGTTGTTTTAATATTTCAAATTAAATCATGAAGGATTTGTTTTTTCTGCTGATCTCTTTTGAGTGGATCTTTTTTGTTATGACAGCATCATGTTGATTAGTGATTTCTGTGTTTGTAATGTTTCTGCATTAATGGTGTTTATTTTTGCTGTTTTATATTTATTTCATCATTTGGTTGTTGATGTGTATTTCTTTTTGTTTTGTTTGTTGGCAGGATCCAGCTTCAATGTATTGCATATCATCTTAATGTGGAAGTTGGTTATTTCAAACTTACATAAATATGCTATGTAGCTCTAACTTGTTTTTCTTACTGTCATTCATTTTCTTTGAAATAAAGTGGGCACTCTAGTTGTAAAGTTCTCTTAGAGCAAAATGACCTTACAAACTGTTTTTAGTGAATTGCTATCAACAACATCAAAGATAACACACATGCATGTATAACACACTTGCACAACAACATAAACAACTTTGTCCACTTGATCTGAATTTTATCAGAATCACAAGGCAGAAACACAGTTGCCATTAACTTTTGATGAAGATTTAGGTCACCAACATGCAATCATTGTCTCAAGTATAACCATCAGATATCTAGTTTCTAATTTTAATGTTGTTATTGGCCTTCATCGATGCCACCATTTAATACAGGATACCAACAAAATGGTAATTATTTTTTTTTTTTTAAATGAATAAAATTCTAATATTAACAATAAAATGAAAATTGAATGTATGTTTTTTTAAATGAATAAAATTCTTAGGAAAAAATACCATGATAAAAAAAAATTCATATGAATGCCAATAACAAACATTGAATTTGCTGAGGAATCATTTAGAATTCATTTTTATATATCGTAGATAAAAATTGGTTATCTTAATCAAATGATTTGGATAGGTATAACACAGATAAAATTATCTTTAGATTATTTTTCCATTATTGAAAAGATTGAATTAGATGGAGGAAAATATGATTAAAGATGGTTTGGGCATGTAGAGAGAAGAATTGTAGATGTTGTAGTATGAAGAGTAGATCATATGGAAGAGTGTAAGATCAAAAGAGATAAAAGAAGACCTAGAAAAACTATACGAGAAATTATTAAAAAAATACTATATTTGTAAGTGAATAATCACATTGCTGTTTGGTACCACCAATAGATCAATCCCAGAATCAAGTGTTTCTAAGGGAAGCTAGGTGCCATCAAGTGAATAATATAAGCTATTTCCATAGCAAAAGATACTAAAAAGTCAAACTATTTTCATATAACATAATAGTTGTTTTCATAAGTTATCTTGTAGCTTATCAAAATAAGCTGAAAAAAACTCATGGACATGTCATAAATTGTTTCTATATAAACTCAAATAACTCGATCCAACCATGAATTAAGGTGTAGTTGTTTAACCCACTTTTAGTAGGTCATATCACTTGATAGATTGTAGTGGTTTTGCCTAAAATGGAAGTAATATGGAGTGGAGAAACATATGATTGAATCTATCACAGTCAAGAATGAAAATTCAAAAATGTAATTCATTATTTTTTGTGTTCCATTTTCCAACAACTTATCAATTACAAAACCCATCTAGAACTAAAATACAGAACAGGATATAGAACATAACTAAAATACATGATATATGTCACCTCAAAATGTTGGTCTACAATTGGTAATGAAGCAATTCTTGTACTTATAAATTATAATCCACATCTTATGAGATTTGACGATGATGTTGAAAACAATTTCATTCGCACAAATTTCGCGCGAAAGAGATAGCAGAATCAAGATTATTCTCACTTGTGGCTACATTTGTTGTATAAGCTCCTAACCTTTAACCCCTAACTGGTTTCTGAAGAACAGCAGACAACACAACTTCAGATTTTCCTGATCCAAAACTATCAACTTTCTCTCCCACAACCCATTTCAATTTCTTATATCCAAACCTTTCAATCAACCTTGTTAGAGTTTGTTTCTTCTCTTCACTAAAACAAAAGAAGTTATCAAGCCAAAACAAACCACCGGCCCGCAAAACTCGATCGATATCAAACATTAAAAACTCCAACTTTTCAGCTTTTCCTCCAACATCCAATGCACTTGATGCATGAATCAAATCAAACACATTGTCATAAAATGGAAACCTATGATCTAAGCTCAAGTAAAGTGGAAAAAGTCCTCTTGCAGCAATGAATTCACTAAATGGTGCATCAACATTAAGAGTATTGGTAATCACAGCAGTAACATTTCTATCAAACATTCTAGCAGCAAAAGAACCTGAACCGCCACCAATATCAAACCCTATTCTAATTCCACCGTTTCCTAATGCTAAAACATCATCAACCAAAAAATCATTTTTACTTTTTGCCTTCACAAATCTCTGATTCTCATTTCCACCACTAACCAAATCAAAACAATTAACACAATCTCTACTCAATTTCTTACCTTTCAAACATTCAAAACTCTTACAATTCAAACCACTCCAATTAAAAGTGTTATTACCAAGAGGCTTCCAAAGAGAAACAGGAAAAGGAAAAAAACCTGATTTTGAAACAGTTTTTGAAAAACACCTTCTTCTTGGTAAAGGCTCACACCCTTTTAAGATCAGTTTCTGAGCTACACTCCAATCATCAGGACAAGCTCCAGAAGCCTTGTAACTCATGAACTGTGACAACAAGTCTGAATTTTTCTCACAAGAATGACCAACAGATGACACCATTTCAGTGATCCCAGTTCTTGAATCTTTGCCTAGAGGAAGTTGATGTCTTTGGAGGAAGATTTTCAGCTCATTTGCAATGTTGGGTCGTGAAAGATCAATGCTTTCATAACCAAGAAGCTGTTTTTCCATCTGGGCTAGTTTCTTTTGAGACAAATCTATCTCTCTGAGTATGAGTGAGACTTGTTCTGAAACAAGAGAGATGTTTTTGTGAAGATTAAGGTTACTGTTGTTGGTGTTGGTGGTGGTGTGGTTTTTTGAGGAAGAAGAAGTGAAAGCATAGAGAGCAAAGAGATTGGTTGTGATGACACAGAAAATCATGAGAATGTTAACAGCTGAAGAACAAAGTGTTGCTCTTTTGAATCTTGCTGTTCCATCTCCAATTTTCAGTGAAACTGAACCCATCTTGTTAGATTTGCAAGTGAAGTACACTAGATTTAGATGAGTGAAGTAAGAAAACCTTGGTTTCAAAGAAACCAAATCTCTATTATGAAACCTTTGTGTCGGTTTGTGTTTGTAACATTTTTCATGTTACCTTAATTTCATTTTTTTGTTGACAAAGTGTTACTTTAACTATATTTTGTTTGTAAAATTTGATAATACTTTTAACCGTCTCCGTGAGCTTAACTTAGATGATAAAGACAATGCATAAAAATTCTTTCAACCAGAAATTTTCGTGCAACAATTAATCCTTTAAATCAGATAAGACCATAATAGATGACAAAACTCTCATATTTAATATTGTTACATTTTTAAAGCTGAATTTGAACTAAAACTATTGATTAAATTTGGAAAGATCTATTATCATCTCATTCAAGTGTTATTGAATGATTATTAATAAATTCAGCCAATGGTCATGTAACTTTTTGTGAGAATTTGTTAAATGACCTTTCTTAACACTGATTAAGAGATCTATCATCAACTTGGAGTTATTTATGTACAAAAAAACGTTACCAGTTGTCATGTGTGAATTTAATAAATGTTAGGTAGAAAATATAGTACTAGTCCAAAACTTGCAATTAAAGTGAATTATTATTACATAGGTGAATGATGTATGTGATATTAATGATTTATGATGTGAATTTATGAATGTTGAAAAAAATCAGTTAAAGACAAATACGACCTATGTCTATAACTGAAAAAATCTTAGTGCTCGGGTTGAGAACACTTACTATGGAGACTAGCATTGCTCAAATTCTGAATTATATGGTCCCCAGTTTTTGTATTCCTTTGTTTTTTTGTTAACCTACTTCTTTATTTTTCCTAATTTTTTTACCACTCTTAGTGTTCAGATATGACATTTCTTTTAATAAAAAAAATATTTTAGTTGTAAACATTCATTTACAAAATAATATTTGAATCATTTTCAAGTAGTATGGCCCTAAAAATAGTTTTCAACTGAAAATGTAATTTGTAAGGAGAAGTTTTTTTCAAGAAAGAAACAATTATATTTTCTTACATGGAATAATAATCTGTTTGAGATATTGTTATTGAAAATAAAGCAGGGCAGGGCATTTTACAAATCGTATTGAATTGATTTAAATAAGTTACTTTGGGGAGTGTTTTCCGATAGTGCACCAGTACGTTACATCAAAAGAAAGAACCAATGCAATTATGCAAATAATAATGAGACGTAAAGGTCAAACTTTGTTAAATTATTACAATAATAATTGACGCCTTTTTAAAGGGAATCACTTGTCTACATACTCCTCATACTGGTACCACTATGAATATAACAAATTTCTTTTTTGACGCAGAACATAACAATTTTATAATACACGAAGATCACTAGAGGAGATAGAAACCTACACCAGGAGACTTATGAAATATGTGGAAATTAGTTTTTTTTTTTTTTTCAGTCTAACATTAACATCAATTCATCTATTTAAGTGTAAAATTTAACAAACTGACTGCCATGATATATATTTCATTAACAATAAAAAATAAAGATCTTTTGCATCCTTTCAGATAGACCAGCAGTACAAATCTCGACCTGTTAATAGAATGCTTCAATATTTTACATGTCCTACATACAGCATGATGGGCTGCTTTCCCTGCAATAGTAATGATTTGTCTTTCCCTATAGTTAAAAGTCATTCCAAAATAGCAAAGCATGAAGTAGCAGTTCATCACCGCCAATCATCCAAATCTCCCCATCCCCACCATTTTACTCTGGCACCACTAGTAGGTCATACCAACATTGTTTTAGCTTCCATAAATGAAAACCCCATAAAAACAGACTAATAACCAGATGCTAGATCCACAAGAACAAAACACAGTTCGAGACTTAAATAAAAAGGTGACAAAGCAATCCAGCCCTTGCCAAACATCAAACCAAAATCTTCCAAAGAAGGGCTCCAAAGACAAAAGGAAAACTAGTTATGAACAACCAAACTGGTGAATGAGTCTTGATATGAATCCGTTGGAGTGTTAACACAGAGTTGTCCGAGAACACAAAACAAAAGGAAGACAAGGTTGAAGACGGGAGGAGGTAGGTAGCAGACCGGAAAGGGCAGCAAGAGATGCACATTCAATCTTGTTTCCAACCCTAATAGTTCTAATTTTGTTTTAGCTCATATACCACAGAATTGCCATTAATGAAAATACGGTGTCCTCTGTGATTCCCTTCGTTTGCAAGAACAAAACTTTAGATCACTCCATAGAGAAACCCAGTCAAACAGGAAGAAAACTTTTGAGAGAAAAAACAACTTGAAAGCTTGGTCGACAGATGAGAAAACATGCTGCCTAAACACAGGACACACATAAAATGAATCACATTGGACAATAAAAATCAACAAAATCATTTGTCAAAAGCAAACGAATAGGCAATGTAAAAGTGCTCAGCTCTTCACTAAAAACCTATATGTAACGAATCAATACAAGCAAATAAAAAATTCATTAAGAAAATAAGAACCCTGGACCTGGTGTTAGATTTTAATCATATAAAAACAAATATAGTTGAACAAGAGCATGTCATTTTCATTGCAACGGTTGAGCAAAATAATTTCATTGCTTCAAAATAGTTTACATAGTTAGAAGTGATGAAGAAAAGTACAACACATTCTCTATTAATAATCATTTAAAAGATTGATGTGGTTTCTTTGAGCATTGAAAAAGTTCGAGTTTTTCTTCTTGCATATTAGCAAAGTTCAGTGGGGTTTTTATTTCTTTTTCAAAACTCGGGGTAAATAGCACATCAACCAATAGCCATGGTGGGCATTTTGCAATTATCTCAAACATAATGAGGGAAATTACATACTAACTTAAAAATTTAGCTTCCTCTCAATTCTCAGTTGTGTACGATCAGCTCCTAGAAAGATTATATTTGATCACTACGAGGACACATAAGAGAATGTGAAAAGCAAAAATACCTTGCAAACTGTTTCAAATGAACTGCTATCAACAGCAACAAAGATAACTTCAACAGATTGCAAGGATTTGGAGCAATATGAACAGGGGAAGGTGAGGGAATATCTCCAACTGCTTACTCAAATGCTTGTATCTGTGGAAATTCAAAGCAAAGATACAAAATAGTTGATTTAGATGCAGAAGACAAAGTTACAAACACCCTGCATAGCATACACACTTACATGTATAACACACTTGCACAATAACATAAACAATTTTATTCACTTGCTGTGAATTCTATCAAAATCACAAGGCAGAAACAAAGCTGCCATTAACTTTGGTCAAATATTAAATCAAAACCGAATTTGCATAATACAATGCCTAACAGATCAACAAACAATTTTGATGACGATTTAGGTCATCAACATACAATCATTGTCTCAAGTATAACCATCAGATATCTAGTTCCCAAATCTAATGTTGTTATTGGCTCTACCATCGATGTCACCAATTAATACATGTAATTCAATTGCCAGAAAAAGAGAATCATCTTGAACAGCACAAGGAAAACTCAAAATAGAAAGCATGTAAACGAAATCACTCAAATCTAATTCATAAAATTGTCCAAAAGGAAGCAAACACATTATGTCTTTCGTTGATCCAAAATCTGGCTTTCTCACCAGTGAAAAACCTATGTGTGATAAATGAAGCACACTTTCTCACCTAAACTTGAATGAATCACTTAATTAATGAAGTTAAAGCTAATTCTACTATACAAAAAAGCTTTAATGCATGATATATAGTGTACCAAACAAACTTCCCTGCCAGATGTGGAAGGGACGGGGCTTAACTAAAGGGCAGTAAAAAAATTGCGAGTTATATCAAAATGGAACTTTTAGTATCATAATTGAGTTTTACTAGCAACACCAGCAAAAATATATCCAATATTCCATTTAACTCATAATATAAGGAGAAAACTTACATTTAAAACTAAATCCAACATAAATAGTATCCAGGACTTAGCATTAAGTGAAACTGAGAAAGCATATCATGCACGGCGTTTACTCAAACGCCATGAGTTTGGCTCGTGGTATCTGTCATAAAGTGGTTCAATACGCTCTTGACGCTTCCGTTTACTCATCTTTGTGGGATCTGCAACTTTGAAGAATCTTGGAGCCAATTCAACAAGCCATTTGGGGTCTATGACTGTGACTTCGCGCATATATTCCTTTGTTGTCATTACAAGCTCATGGTATATGACCCAGTCTGGTTGCCTCTGGAACAAAGCTGAACTTGGATGGATATACACAGGCTGATTCTCAACTAGTGTTCTGTAACCTTCCTGGGGGTCCTTTCTTGCTGCATGGAAAAAGAACCCTGCAGTGATAGCCTTCCTAATCTTTGTGAAGTTTTTTCCAGCGCTCACAACATCCAATTTGTACCTGAATATCAATGTTAATGATTTAGAGTACAATTTAATTTGAGTAAATGATAATTCAGAAGACTGATGTTCAGAAGACTGATGTCAACATAATAACCACAGCAAAATATTGATTACAATAATGGCAACAATAAAAAAATACCTAGTTCGTTTATAAACAAAGATAAACGATCTTAACCAAAACATTGGTTACAATAATGGCAACAATATAAGGAGAAGAATTTTCCCTTTTCATTTTATAAAGAATATAATATCTAAAACAGTGCATCAGTGAATCTGTTGGGAGTCTAAAAAAATCTGTGCTGACTTCTCTGTGCAAAAATTTTAACTCTTGTGATGGAGTGAATATATATTTTATGTGTTGATCATACTCTAATGTTCTAACAAAATTTAATGATAACATCAATATGAAATTTAACATTTTTAACTAGTGTCAATTGCTATCTTTGACTCTTTCTCTTGGCTAATGTTAAATCATCTACGGCTACATAAAGGCCTTTAAGACTTGGGGGAAGAAAATCAGAGCCATGACATCAAACACCGTCACAAAAATAAATATGGTGTCAAGTCACATATTGGCTCCTGCCTCTTGGTTTGGCTAACCAAATTACAAACAAGATAATTATAGGCTCAGGGGTTAGTTATTTCCAGCTTATTTTTCAAATAGTAACTATAGTTTACTTCCCATACAACTCTGATGCGATTCACACACCAAAATAGCATTAGCCTATAATTTTTGCTAAAGAGAAAATAAAACTGTTAAATGCCTTTGCGGTTCACAAGTACTGGTTTCCCATCCAAAATAACAAGTATAATTCACTGAACAACATTTTGTTACATCCTTATTTAAAAAAACAAATGCAGAAAATAGAATAAAGAAACCAAACTATTAGAAAGATAGATATCTTACTTATCCATGATGGTGAGAAGTTGTTTCCTTACATCCTGGGCTCTTCTCAACGATCGAGATTGAACAAAGTTCTCAAAACACCAAGGTCCAGAAAAGTTTTTATTTTTCCAGGATTCATAAACAGCAAGCAGCGTAAGATGGTCACCCTCTGGCTGGAAAAACCTTGCCCTTTTCTGATCTGCTTGGGCTTGTTTCTCCCTGGGCCTGTAAAATATATTGCCAGTCTGGATCATGGCAATTATGGTCAAAATCTCATCACTGCACCCAAGGTCTACACTGGCAAGCAACATCTTGGACAGTGGCGGATCCAAAGGAAACTCAGCCATTTTTCTTCCCAATTTGGTTAGAAGACCCTCTTCATCCAAAGCTCCAAGACTGTAAAGCTGCTCCATGGCGGAAATAAGTGCTTGAGGTGATGGTGGATCCATAAAATCAAATGATAGAAGATCATTTATGCCCATGGCTTTCATGCTAAGAGTTGTCATGCCCAAATTTATCCTTTGAATCTCTGGAATAGAAGTAGGAGACATTTCATTTCTATATGCACTCTCGGTATAGAGGCGATAACACTTTCCAGGTCCAGTACGCCCTGCACGTCCAGCTCTTTGTTTGGCAGACGCTTGTGATATCGGAGTTATCACCAAGGAATCAAGACCTTGCTTCGGGTTATAAACATTTTGCTTAGCAAACCCCGGATCAATAACATAAAATATTCCATCAATAGTCAAAGATGCCTCAGCAATGTTTGTAGCCACAACCACTTTCCGTTTCCCGGGAGGAGCAGGATCGAATATCCTAGATTGCATTTCACTAGGAAGGGCACTATAAACAGGTAAAATGATCAGCTCTGGGACATTCTTACCTAATCCTTTCATTCGCTCATAGAGAGACTGGCAAGCAAAATCAATTTCCTCCTGACCAGTTAAGAAGAGAAGAATGTCTCCTTCAGGTTCTGTCAAATGAATCTGTAGGACAGTGATCAAAGATGCATCCAAGTAATCGCTTTCTGGCTGTTTGGTATAAAGTATCTCCACAGGAAAAGTTCTTCCAGGAATTGTGAAGATGTTACAGTTAAAGAAATATCCTGAAAACTTTTCAGCATCAAGAGTAGCTGATGTGACAATCAATCGCAACTCGGGTCTACGCTTCACCAGCTGCTTCAGTAGTCCGAAAAGAACATCCGTATGAATAGTTCTCTCATGGGCTTCATCAAGCATTATAACAGAATACTGTGACAGATTCTCATCAACCAATATTTCTCTAAGAAGCATACCATCCGTCATGTACTTGATTACAGTATCAGGTCCAGTGCAATCCTCAAATCGAATGGCATAACCAACTTCCTCTCCTAATCTACACCCAAACTCTTCAGCAACTCTCTTTGCAACTGACATTGCAGCCACCCTACGGGGTTGAGTACATCCAATTTTACCTCTGGTGGTGTAACCCGCTTCAGCAAGATACTGTGTGACCTGAGTAGTCTTACCCGAACCGGTTTCACCAATCACAACCAAGACCTGATTATCATGGACAGCCTGAATCAATTCTTTTTTTAACTTGTAAATTGGCAAACTCTGCCTCTGTTCTTGAATAGAAAGCTTCGACCTTTGCCCAAAAGTAATGGTTTTCCCATAGGCATCCTTCTTCCATTCTGGCATATCATAGGCCGATAAACCAACACCCCTCAACTCCTGAGCAAGATGCCTTTCACCTGACTCTGGCATAGGATCTTCCCAAGGACGATTGAGATCCTTTGGAATAGAATCAAGCATGGTACGCTGCTGTTGTTCTCTTACTTCCCTTCTCTCCTTTATAAGTGCGGACTGTAGTGCAGCAGCACGACCCAGAGAACCTTCAGGATTCTTAAAGATCTTAACAGGAGACATATCCATCGAGTATCTGCTCTGCCCTTGCAAAAAAGCGGGCTCATCTTCATTCATCTCAATCTCAAGCTCTTCCTCAGCACCTTCTTCTTGGTACATCACTCCATCTCCCTCATCATCATAAGTCGGATACTCTGAAACACTCAAAACCCCCGAAGCAATCAACTGTTTCGCTTCCCATCTCTCAGGAGAGCTCATTCTCTTCAACGGCCTACGCGAAGAACCCATACCATCCTCCTCCACAATCCTAATCCCTGAAAGCCCAGTCCTCGCCACCGGCCCATCCTTTGAATCTTGTGGATTCGTCCTAAAAGCCTCCTCCTCTGAACTCTTCTTCAACGGAAGTAAATCCTTCCCACTATGCTGATCAACATCCCTCATAGACAAACTCAACTTCGACCCTGAAACCGAAATCACCTTCACATAAACCTGTTGGTCCCTCTTAACAACCTCCTTAGCATTCACAATCTTCCTAGTAGCCATCTGAGAAACATGAACCAAACCCTCTTTCCCTCTAAACTCATCCAACGAAACAAAACACCCCGTATCCATCACCCTCGAAATTCTTCCTTTATAAACCATATACAACTCAGGCTCACCAGAACCACCACCACCACGCCTCGTATCTATTCCTCCCCTCCCTTTCTCATCACCACCATTCTCCTCCCTCCCACTTCCATCCTCCTCATACTCGTCTCTCCTTTGCCTCTCATACCGATCCCTATCACCCCCCCTTTTATCATCTCTTTTATACCTATCCCTATCTCTATCATTCCCCCTTTTATCATCTCTTTCGTATCGATCCCTATCTCTATCATCTCTTCTTTTATCATCTCTTTCATACCTATCTATATCTCTAGCATTGCCCCTTGTATCATCTCTTTCGCGCCTATCACGATTTCTATCACTCCCCCTTTTATCGTCTCTTTCACGTCTATCTCTATCTATATCATTCCCTCTTTTATCATATCTATCTCTATGTCTATCTCTTCCATCCCTATCTCTATAACCACCATCATCTTCCATTGGTGGCTTCTGTTTCTCTCTAGCTTCAATTTCAATCTCTTCTCTCAGCTTCTCAGCACGAACCCTATCATCTGAAATCGCCAAAGCCTTAAACTTTGTGTTCGAATTGGCATTCTCTTTCGGATTTTCTCTCCCCTTCTTAGGTTTTGGAGGAAGAATCGCATGAATTATAGTGAGAAGCGTTCTGACAAAGTAATCGGGCATTTCAGCACCGTTTTCTTTCAATTTAACGTCGAATTCTTCAACGGAGTTGGAAGAGTGACCTAAATCAGTGATGAATTCGGCGAGAACTTTGTCGCCGGTGCCGGTGTGAGATTCTAACTCGGTGCATACTTTGGATACGAGTGAAAGATACTCGAGTTTCTTCAATCCATCTTGTGGAATATCGGAACCCATTGTAACAGCAGAGCGGTGGCAATGTGCGGCGTTGCAAGGCGGAGCGGAGCGGAAGGGTTAGGGTTTACGACAGTGAAGATTGTTCTGGAAACAAATTTTTGATGTGCGATTTTGGGGTTATTTTTTAAAGCTGGGTTTGAATATTGAGCTCCAAAATAATACGATGGTGTCATAATTTATATGAAGGGTCTTTTTGATGATGAAACTAAATCTTTATGTTTTGATGAAGGGTGAATACTCATTTTCACCCCTGCAATATAAATTATTTCTGGTTTTTCCCTCTATAAAAACAAGGGTGAAAAACACTATTAACTCTTTGATGAATATGATGAATATAGGGTATCCTTGAGGATTTTTAGGTCAAAAATTTCGATTTTCAATACAATAAATATTTAATACTTATTTTAATAAAACCTTACTACTTTAGGTGTTTGTAAAATATTTTAAAGGTATTTGTTAACATTTTTCATTATATTTTTTTCTTATAAAAAAACATAAATCAAATAAATATTTTGGATTAAATATGTTTTTGGTCCCTATAAATATACAAACTTTTCATTTTAATCCCTCTAAAATTTTCCTTCAACTTTTAGTCCCTATAAAATTTTCAATCACTACTTTTAGTCTCTATTTTTAAGTTAATTTTTGTATTTTTTTTAATGAAATAGTGCAGAAATGTGTATAATATTGTAACAAAAATTCCTAAAAAAATTTCGAATTTTTAAACAAAACATAAATTAATTATGAATTTTTAACCGTAAAAAATATAAAAGTCATATTAAATTCATGTTTTGTTAAAAACTTCTAATTTTTTTTGGGAGAGGCTCTTATAATATTGAGAATTTTTCTGCAAAATTTTGTTCAAAAATATAAATTCTACATATGAGTTTACTTTAAAAGAGGGACCAAAATTGAAGATGAAAATTTTTTGAGGGACTAAAAGTTGAAGGAAAATTTTAGAGGGACTAAAACAAAAAGTTAGTATATTTATAGGGATCAAAAACATATTTAACCCAAATATTTTTTTATCATGTGCAAATTTACGTAAATCAAGAAGTTAAAAGAAGTTCCATTAAAAAAATTTAAAACTGGTAATATTTTGAAACGTGTACACTTTATGTTAAATACATAATTTTGATGAAATGTTGCTTTTAATAATTTTTTTTTAGGTAGCCTAGTGGTTAGAATTCACATTTTTCAAGGTGAATAAGTTGGGTGTCTGGGGTTCGAACCCCAACCCCTGCATATAACAACGCATGTCCCTGCTAACTGAGTTATGCTCCCAGAGACCTTGTTTTTAGTTGTATTAACCTATGCAATATTGCATATGATAGATAAACTCATAAAAGAATACAAAACTATGAAAAAAAATGTTAATTACACAAAAAAGATGAATATATGAACAAACTCACAAGTTCTATGTTAATAACACAAAACAACAAAGAACATAATTTTACAAAAACATTTGTTAAATGATGACATGAAAATAAATAAAGTCCGACAAAAAATTATTCAAAGAACGTTAAAAGACTTTTTTTTTTTACAAAAGAACGTTAAAGAGGTTATTAGCATATTTATTTTGGATTAGATATTTGATAGAATTCGTTCGAGGAATTAGTCACTTTGGTCCCTGAATGGGAAAGGAGTAGTCACTTTAGTCCATGAATGGAGAGAAATTGCAAAACAGTCCCTGAATGTAGACTCTGTTGGTCAATTTCAGAGACTAAAGTGACTAACGGAGTCTACATTCAGCGACTAAATTGACTAACGGAGTCTGCATTCAGGGACTAAATTGACTAACGAAGTCTACATTCTGGGACTATTTTGCAATTTATCTGCATTCAGGGACTAAAGTGATTAATCTCCCGAATTCGTTACGTGAACTTATCTCAATTGACAGAGACATGCATATTATATATAAGGGGTCAGAATTTGAACCACATACACCTTATTTATTCACTTTTAAGAGGTAAATTTCTAACTAATAGACTATTAAAAAGAAAAAAAATTGTTGGAATTCTTTACGGTTGAATGTTTTGAAAATGTGTATATTTTCATGCAAACAAAATAAAAATAAAACAATATGAAAAGCGTGAAACAAAGTATTTTGAAACTTAAAAAAAACGCGGGTCCTCATTGCCTTGGTTGGCAAGTCCAAACATGCTAGTCAACATGTTTTCGGTGCACATGGAATAAAGTAATTGCGCTCGTAGATAGCCTCGTTTAAGAGAATAGTAAAAAGAATGGTGAGTTCTAAGTTGCCATTTGATGAATTGAAGGTGAATAAAATGATTGTAATTCACATGTTTAGTGAAGGAGATGAAGAAGTTTGATGTTTTTGAGATTAAAATGAAAATTAATCGTAAGAAAAAACTCTATCAGTGAGATCTACATTACCCTTGATAAATTTGGGATAATTTAGTATGATTCGATTTTGGAAAGAAGATGATAGAGATCACATGTTGAACAAAGAAAACGAAGAAATTTGATGTTCTTGATACGAAAGTAATAAGTGATTGTAAAGATAAAGATGAAAAATGATTTTTTTTTCTCTAATAAGGTTAAATTACCCTCAATTCATCAGGTAGAAAAAAACAAAAAAGAATACTACTTGTTCCAGCCCTACATTTCAGGTTGGAGAATTACACTTGTTTATTTACTTCAGCTTAGCAATCCAAATGGCCTTTAGGCTATCAACCCCGAATACGTAGTATGAGTGCCAGTGCGATACAGTAGATATATATAGATATGTAAATTTTTTAAAATTTAAAATATGATACGATTAATATAAATTAACAAACAAAATTATATTAAAAAATTATGATAGGATTACTTGATTACTCTTCTTTGTATCTTTATCTTTAAAATATATAAATGGCTTGCACAATTTTACAAGAGCATTAAACTTGTCAAGGATGATTGGAAAACAGAGTTACTTCCTCCGTCCCGGTTTAATTGATCCATTTTCTCATTTCACACAGACTAAGAAAAGTGAATAAATGAAAGAGAGAAAAAAATGATTTTGAGTGTCTTTATCAAGTATTGAATTGTGAGTGGTGAAAGTGGTATTAATTAAAGTTATAAAGAGAAAAAAGTAATTAATATTGTATTGAAAAGTGAAATGACTCAGTTATTTTGGAACATTTTTTTGTGCAAATGGTTCAGTTATTATGGGACGGAGGGAGTACTAAGGATGATTGAACTACACCCTGATATCTTTTCAGACCCTTCATCAACCATGTTACTTCTTATCATTTCAACTTACTCCCATTTTTCTGAAGTCGCATAAATATTTGACAGAAGCACATTGTGGAAAAGGTTTTGCATCTCGAGAGTTTATCTCAACTCGTTTTGCCTAGGTAAACTCGACTCGTAAACTCCTAAAATTAAAATTGTATAAAATTTATTATATGCATGACATATATAAGTTAATATAATATTGTAATATGTGAATAGTGCAAAATATGACTTAATTACAAAGGCAAATTATACCAAACTACCATAATAAAACGTTATGCTCAACTTGGCATCAAAATACAAAAATTAACGTAGAAAATCATAAGTTTCATAAGTTTCTAAGTTTAAGTCATCCATAAAACCATTCAAAAAAGCAAGTTTCAGAAGTTCCTAAAGTTGTTAATAAAACTATCTAAAAAATAAACTAGTTAATCTCTTCAAAAGGTCAACAAACACCACCACCGCAACCCCAACCGGCTCGCAATCATCGGTGTCGAAAACTGAATTTCACCATCGGAATCGCAACCCTAACTGGTATGTGCTCCCCTGTTCATGGTTTGAGAACTCAGAGAAGAAAGAAAGAAAAAATTCATTTCAAGAATAACGTGTTACTGTAAATGTAACTATTACGTTTTAGTCTTTGGACTTGTAGAAAAGGAATTGAGTTTTAAAAAAAATGGGTCCAATAAAAGGGTCATTTTTTTAGATGTAAACTCGTAAAACTCAGTCGAGTTTACATGAGTTTACCGAGTGTTAACTCGGTCAAACCTTATGATTTTACCAGAAACCGAGTTTACCTCAGAGTTAACACGATTTTGGTACCTAAAAACGTAAACTCGGTAAACTCTGAGTGTTAACACTCGAATTGCGGAACATTGATCGTGGAAATTAGTACAAGTAGCAGACACCAATCATCTTAAATACTTGTTCTGCCATTTTCATATCCGAATGAATCCAGCAAACACCAATCATTGCCTCCAACACTGTTTCATTAGCATTCTTTTTATTAAGACTTAATTACACTTTTAACCCCCTAAGTTTTTCGAAGTTGTAATTTTGGCCCCTAAAAAAAACAACTCTTTCCAGGCCCCTTAAGTTTACTTTCTGTTGCAATTTTGGCCCCCCACACCAATTTTGACCCAGTCAACGGACACGTGGGCGCCACATGTGTAACTTATTTATTTTATTTTAAAAAATATTTTTTTTGTTTTTTTATTACAAATAAAAAAAATTAATTACAATTTTTTTTGTTTTTTTATCACAAAAATTTAAAATTAATTTTTTTTAATTACAAAATAAAATAAATATTAAAAACTACAAAAATAATTAAAACATTACACACGTGGCGTCCACGTCAGTGTTGACTGGGTCAAAATTGGGTTAGGGGGCCAAAATTGCAACACAAAGTAAATTTAGGGGGCTTGAAAAGAGTTTTTTTTTTTTAAGGAGTCAAAATCACAACTTTAGAAAACTTAGGACCAAAAGTGTAATTAAACCTTTTATTAACTCATATGCCTCCTTTAACCTCCATGTTCTCCCCAAGAGATCAACCATGCACCCTTAATGTCTCATGCCCATTTCAATTCCATATGCCTCCATTTTAGATATTACTTCCAACGCTTCGCTCACGAAACCTCCGTGCACAAGCTCATAGTACAATGATAAATGTGACAGCATCATGCCTTATATTTGACTCCTCCATCCTACCCAAATACTCAAGAACCTCGTTGCATTGTTCATTGACCGGTAGTATTTGGCATCTCGTTTATCGTTTGTTGGACATTTCAACAGTTGTTTCTTCGGATATTGGGTGTCACGCGCAACAGTTTTTTGACGCCCGCGCTTTTGAAAAGAACATTCGTGCTTGCTTTCAAGTTGTTCCGTTGGTCTATCTTTAGGTCATTTTGATAGAACGCAATTCAAGAGTTTTTAACAACACAATGACGGCTCATTTTTTTTATTGTAGTGAATGTACTTTAATTGTATAATAACAAAGCAAAAAAGCAAGTAGTTGTAAAAAAATAAGATTTTTGGTTAAGTTTTTAAAATTAATTTTAAAAATTTTAAAAATATCAACTCAATTGAACAAAACCAAACCCGTTATTTATCAGTTCCAGTTCTTTTGTCTGGAGCATTTAGTAAAGATTCCACATAAATTGATGTTTGCTTCCATAATAGATACAAAGCAATCATCAGTTTTTCTTATGCATTTTGACCTCAGAGATATGTTTCCTATTTGTTTTAATTTGATTCGACTTTACTTATGATTATGAAGGAGCAATATCAAACACAACAGAGCCAACCATCGTTAGGAAAGTGTTGCAGGGTGGGATAGAAACAAAAAAGAAACATGCACGAGAAAAAGAGGCATCCACACATTCGTATGTCTCGTTAAATACTCATTCCTACGATATTAGCGTCTGTCAAATAATTGCTCTACAAGAAGGCTGTCATGGTTGAGCTAATTTTGCCAGAATAACCAAGTCTAAAATCTTCACATCCAATGTGTCGTCTACTTTTACTATGCCATCAGCGCCATCCACACCAATCAACTTGCCAGTGGAACCACGCAACGCCCCACCTATTATCTTTATTTTATCGGATTGTCTTGGCACTACAGTCTCCACTTCATTGGAAAGGGCCGATATTGTTTCACCATTTCCGCTAGACCCAAGAGCTACCTTATAAGAACCATCCTGGAGAAAACAACAATGCACGTGTCAATAATATCAATACTGGAGGAACTTCTTTTATAACTCCAACATTATAGTATAGTACTAACATAAAACAAAGCTTCTAGGTCAACATACCGGAAGAACTTCTTTTATAACTCCGACAGACTCCTCTGCGGCCCTGTGTACATTGACCAATATGTCTGGCATAAACGAAGGCCCTTCATTGTCCCCATCTACAAAATGTTAAACATTAACAATGTATGTGGAAGAAATCACACGCCACTTCAAATCTTGCAGATAAATTGATGATGAGTGATTCAAGAAATAGATCCATGAATATGCTTGGTAAATTAAATGATAAGATAATCTCCGCATAAAACCACGGGTTATCCCATGATATACAACAAAAATGTTAAGGCAAACAATTGTCCTTATGTGGCTGTCTAATGCAAGATGTTCACAACATGGGGGTAGTAGGAACATATGGTGTTTAGGCGAAAATCACCCGAATATAAACCTCTTCCGTCCCATATTGAGTATCACGTTAACAAAGAATGTCCCAAAAATTAGTGTCACGTTATTATGTTCCCAATGCATTAATCATTATACTCTACCTGTAAAGTAATACTATGTGCATAATAACTCCCATGTTCACTGTCATCCACTATACATTCATGGCAATGGTTAACGCCTAAATGTTAATAAGGATACATTGGTAAAATTGTTACACTCTTTCATTTATTTACAGCTTTTTTAACAATCTGAAATAACATAAAGAGACAACATCTATGGGACGATGGAGCAGTGGTGTTAAATAGCAGGCCATAGTGCTATGGCATAGCAGAATTTAAACAAATTGTTATATCAGTGGTGTTACATAGCGGCTATATGGGGGCCATAGCGCTATGGCATAGCGGAATTTAAACAAATTGTCATATTCCACAATATGCTATTTAGTATAAAATATTGTCAAATAACGACCATAGCATTGTTACTTGACGGATTTGAACAAACTATTATTTTCCGCAATCGGCGGTAGATAACACTGGGATGGAGAAGAAGATATTAATAGGAAGAAGAGATATGTTGTTTTAACTAGAATATCAACTCCATTAAATCATATTAGGCTGGCAACTGTATTCAAATAAGACAGAAACATACATGTGCAGAGTTCTAATCAATGTCATATTAAATGCACCATAACGAGACCGTGCTTGTCATAGACTAATGCTATCATAGATCACGAGAACTAGGTCCATCACAAATTTGCGGTGTGTTGATCTAACTAAATAAAAAAGTTGCAGAAACAAAATTCCGTACACACGAAATCTGTAGGTTGACAAAATAGAGAAACCTACCCAATACTGGGGACATGACGTCCAAACCACCAGTTCCTGGAGTCATAGGCTGTCCTCCAGGGGTGCCAGGAAGGTAAGACGCAGAATTTGGTGTCATAGGCTGCCCTGGTGTTGATGGTAAATATGGGCTTGGAGCATTCGCTGTAATACAATCCGCATCGGTCCAAATAGAATTAGTACAAACACTAAAACTACAAATATTCTAATGATTTCGGGGGGCAAGAGGCAGTGTTACCGTAGGCAGAACTGTTCTGTGGTGTTCCAGCCTCACTATAATTGCCACCGGAAGTACTAGCCCAACCAGCACCAGGAGTTGGGGATTCATATGGCCGGGAAGGAGGGCTTCCTGGCTGAAAAGATTAAACAGAAGGAAAAGACGATAAAATAGAGATCAGCATGGTTCAGTATGGATTCATAAATGAATTACAGTTACAGAGTAGAGTGTCTAAAGTTAGCTAAAATTTCTGACCTGGTACTGTGGGCTGGCCCCCCAAGAGCCTGGATTTCCATCTTCCCAGTTATCCCTGAATTGAGTTCAACATCAGAATTCGTAAACCACATACACTATAATATAATATGACGGTGCTGCAGTCTGTAAACTAAGAAAAAAAGCATTTAAATTTAATTAAACTACTGAATTCAGTACAACCCTGTTCTGGTAGAGCTTGAGTTTAGAATACTTATATCTATTAAAGTGTCGAGTGTTGTCATACCCCAATTTTTGACCTAAGGTCTTACATTCATATACCCTCTGATCCGGAATATTATCTGACTTTTCAGAATAAAAATTCGGCAGAGAGGTATTTTAAAATACCTCATTTTTGTTCCG
>Ga0228711_1001239_pt1 | contig 36845 bp, 18 predicted proteins | sample MedpolnodulmetaG_2_FD_177996 | JGI IMG/M metagenome (GOLD analysis project Ga0228711, IMG submission 177996) | Root nodule microbial communities from Medicago polymorpha collected in Santa Monica, California, United States - brown nodules | ecosystem: Host-associated > Plants > Roots > Nodule... | reverse complement strand
CAAAATTATCCTTATATTAATTTAAAATCTCAATATTATCCTTGTAACAACATTTATTATTATTATGTTATATTATCCTTGAAACAACTTTTACTATTATTAGGTTATAGGTTATATTATCTTGTAATAACTTTTATTCCATATTATTAACAATTTTTTCTTGTAACAACTTTTATTGTATATTATTAAGAATTTTTCCTTGTAACAACTTTTATTACTCCTTGTAAAACTCTATTACTAATTCATTATTCCATCGTCTACATCGTGTTGTTATAGATTACATCGTTATTGTTTCGTTACTTTATTATCCTTATTTAATCAAGTTTAAGGGTAAAACAGTAAAATAATTTTAAAACCTCTCCCCTCCTCTTGTGAACCAAACACACTTTTAATTAAAATATCTCCCTTCCCCTCCCCTCCGTTAAAATTCCTCCCCTCCCCTCCTAATTCTCGAACCAAACGGACCCTAGAGGAGAGTTCTTAACTCAAGTGTCCACAATATTGGAAGAATGTGTCGTTGATATTTCTTAGAAGGTGTGTGATATTTTTTCTCAAATTTCTTCTTTCCCCGCTTCTTCTAAACTCCCAATCAAAATCCAAGCGAATATCAAAGTTTCATATAAATACTAAAAGAACTTAACATTGGTGGTTGTTCGATTTTAGTGAATAAAAACGTTTAAACTTTAGAAACAAATATAAAAATGAATTGTTGAATGTCTTTTATTTAAAAACAATGAAACACTTTTTAGAAAGGAAAAGAAAAAGATATTTTTAATTGTAAAAATAGCACAAAAGTAAGAGACGCGGAAAAGGGGTGGGGACAACAAATTAATCAAGTTTACATATTTTTAGAACTAAAAAATAATACATTATTCTCCCTTAAAAAATAATCCATTATTATAGGAAAATGATGAGGTGGCATGGGGAGTGATGAGTAAGGGGAGCCAGACCACATGGAGTGGATGAGTCAAATTGCAAATGAGAGTTTTAGGGGCCACTAGTAAAGGAGTGATAACGAAATTTGATGGTTTGACGAGCAAAATATGTGTTGGTAGAAAATATGTGTTAGTAGAAGTGATGGAGTAATAAATTAGAAATGAGATGATTATGAACAAAGTTATGATATACAATATATATTATGAAATGGTTTGATGAGGAAAATATGTGTTAGAAAGAATTGAAATTTTGATGATCACGAACAAAGTTATGATATACTATATACATTATGAAATGGTTTGACGAGAAAAATATGTGTTGACAACAATGATTGAACTAGGAATTGAAATTTAGATGATCATGAACAAAGCTCTGATATATTACATACTTTATGAAATGGTTTAACGAGGAAAATTATGATATATTACATACATTATGTAATGGTTTGACGAGGAAAATATGTGTTGGCATAAGTGACAGAGTTAGATATTGAAATTTAGATGATCATGAACAAAATTTTGATATACTACGTATATTATGAAATGATTTGAGGAGGAAAATATGTGTTGGCATCAGCCAGCAGTGACAGAGCTAAAAATTGAAATTTAGATGATCATGAACAAAATTTGATATACTACATATATTATGAAATGATTTGAGGAGGAAAATATGTGTTGGCAGCAACCAACAGTGACTGAGCTAAAAATTGAAATTTAGACGATCTACAACAAAACACATCATGAAGTAATGACTTGAAATATCAGTTTATTGATTTTGTTGCAAAAAGATGTAAAATATTAGTTCTCTATACACCATTCTTCTTCCCATATTTCATTTCTCACTAACCTAACTAGTAATCGACCTGTACTAACACCTATTACTCATCACACTCGTGCATAATTTCTCCCGTAGCAACTATTTTCATACAAATATTACTCAGTAGTAATTGACCGATGAGCATAGGGCCATAAAACAATTGATTATGTAACTTTCAAATGAACTTATAAAACTTAAAACGAACATGTCACCATCATATTTCCTCCTCTCCCTCTGAGAAAATAAGAAAGTAACATTTAACATTTGTAAAGCAAAAAAAAAGAGGACCAAGATTCCAACTCACTAGTTGAAATTTTTTCCGAAAAAAAGAGAAAAACATAAAAAGTGATGGCCTGTTCAACGTACAAAAGTGATGGTGTATCAATTTGATTTTCTACTAAATTTTTTGTTTTATGATTCATTTTTTTAAAATTTTTTGGACATAATTTGTTTTTTCCCTTCAAACAATGTCATTTTTTTGTAAAAAATAAAGAAGATAAAAAAAAATCAGCTCACCTTTCCTACCTTTTATTAAAATAAAATAAACTGCTAAAACTACCGGCAAATTCCACCTGCGGCTGTTTCTCGCCCACTCTGCCAACCCCCGTTTGCTGGTTTTTACACCCCCTCACCGTTGCCATGTGTTGTTTAACATTTTGCCAATAATTTTTCTTCACTAACTATCTCTTATTACTAATTACTATTTGAATTAAATATATACTTGTACAGACTGGGCAATCATGAAAATGATTAAAAAAAGTAAATAGTGCATGCAGTACTATACACTCTAGAGTGGATATTTTTTAGGTTAGCTTTTGGACTATTACCTTTTTACTGCATAATATAGTTATACTATAGGCAAATGGCACGTCTAATTTCACTTTCATGTACTTTAATTGGAAGGACATGGGAGTTATACAATATGCTATACGTGGAAGTGGAAGGACGATAAATGATTGAAGTATGTTACTTTAGGTGTGTTGTAAATGATTCATTTCTGCATTACAGGTTCGGTTTCTTACTTTAAAAAGAAATAGTTTTTTATGTTCATTTTTTATATTTACTATGTAGAATATTGGTTCCTCTAATTTTTTTAAATTAATTTTTATCATAAATTCATCGTTAAATCTCAAATAATTTCGCAAATTAAAATGAGATTCTAAGGGATTTAGGTGAAAGAAAATCGGTGGTAGGGTCATATTTTTTAATAATAGAGGGGCTAAACTAAAATAAAGGATTGAAAAAAAGAAAAAAAGAATGATGAAAATAACATATAACTCAAACTACATGGAACAAAATTATAATTAAGTTTTATATATAATTATTAATATGACAGATACATGGAAGTACAACTTTGTGGCTGCATATGAAGAGCTTTTTTTGGGAAAATCATGGAGTACCCCACATCTCCACTTTGAGAAATGGTTAAAATTTGATGGGTAGGAGAGGGCAGCATGTGCATGAGGCTTGAACATCATAGGAGTCTCTCCTTTTCATGAAAAGATTGTAAGCAACAAGCTTGGCGTTTCTCTAAAAGTCTTGTAAATATTATTATTAAATATACTTTGGGAATAAATGAATGGAATTATAGCTAGCCACCATATCATTCCAATCTTGCTCCAGTTACTACCATCAAATGCTCCAAAAAACAATCCTACAAATGGCTACACACCAAAGAGATATGAGAGAGGAAATGTAGCCAAACGAGATATGAAATAGATATATGATTCTTTCAGCTAGTCATATCCCATATATATGATATGATCGAGATATCTGTTTTTTATTTCTTATCCTAATTAAGCTCCTCATACCAGCTTGCACTTCAATGCACAGTCAGCTTGAGAGTTCTAAATGGCATCAACACTGAATTTCGACCACAACATGATTTTTTTATTTTTTTTTTAAGCATAATAGATTAAACTCAAATAATTTATAATTAATCAAAAATATAAATTAATCTCAATTTTGAATTGTTGAATTTTAATAGTCTAAAGGTAGTAGGATTAACTATTAGAAAATATAACTTAATTTAATAACTATTTAAGTAGTCTAGACTTATTAAAATTGATCTATTGGGAAATCCACTATTTAATTAAAAATTATAGACTACGTACTCTAAACTTATTGATTGTTGAATTACATGGATCCCGTGATTATAGAGAATCCTAATTCCGAATTGCACTAGGCATTTTCTAATGTTGCTATGTGATATTCAAATACTATTTTTTCCCTCCAATTATTAATTATATGTATCTTCCCCATCTTTTTCTAACTGTTTGATTCTCTTCTTTCTTTTAATTTAATTTTGACAAAATTACACGATTAGTCCCTTAACTTAATTTTAGGTAACACTTTCGTCCTTTATCTTTTTTTGTCACGATTTAGTCATTTGTGTTATAAAATGACAATATCTTATCATTTTTTATGAGACTTTTTCAATGAAATTTGATTTTCTAGGCTTGTATGATGAAGATTTGCGTTTGTCTATGAGTTAGATGAATTTTTTTTGGGAGTTTTTGATTATTTTTTCCATAAAAAAGGATAACTATGTTGTTATTTTATAATATAAAGGACTAAATCGTGACAAAATATTGAATAGCTAGGGCTTTCAATCGTCGGCGGTGATGATCTACTTAAACAATGATAAATATTTAAATAACCGCGTTTTTAATTTGGAAGAATATATATATTTATGTGTATTGTGAACTTTATATAGTGTCAAATAAAACAGGTATTGTGGCTAAGTAATATTAAACTATAGTTGCATGTAAAGTAGAATTAATATAATGTGATTCTAAGTTCACGCGTAGTCAAGAAAGGCAAAATCATTGAGATATATATATATATACAAGAAGGTGATCTCTTGACTTTGGATTGATGAAAAATCTCAATTGCCAACTTCACCTTAGCATAAAGTTATAACCCATTTGCATTGGAATATGGCTATAAGGCGGTGCCAATTAGTACGATTTTCGTTTATATAGTTAATTAATAAGTTATGAGTCCCACTTCCAAGTATTATCACTTTGTTTTGCTGCTAAGAAATTTCTAAGTGAGTGGATCGACGTTGGTTGGAGGTGGAGAAGATTTTGAGAACCGAGTAAGGGGTGTGACACCAATAAAGTTTTTTTTTGTTAATAACTTAATATACTTTGTTCATTGCAAATGCACAAGGGGGATGTTTGTTATTGCTCATTAAAAAAATGGTCTGTTTTTGGTTTTGATTGAAAATATGCATGTCAACTTGTTAAAATTTAATTTGCAATTTTCGAATCTAGATACGAGGCCCTATAGGTTGATTTTGGATTAATATTTATATATTTTTTATTTTATAAATATTTATAATATTTCTCTGAGAACTGCGGTTGTTGTCACGGTGCTTCGGTGTGGAGGAGAGCAACTTCGTCAGAGGAGTAGAATGGTGCTTGCAGGAACGTGATCACTCCAACACTCAAGTCAGTATGTGAAAGAGGTGGACTGTGTGCGGAAATTAGTTAAATAGAAGTGTATATGGAGCATGACGCGGAGTCACACTTATATAGCCGATGAGAGTGTTAACCGTCTCCGTGTTTTGGGAAATGACCCTGAAGACCGTTAGTGATGATGTAGACAACCATGATTGATCCTGACGTGCTCCTATGCGGTGACGCAAACAAAGCTTGTCGTGCACCTTCACGGTAGAGGAATACATATCTTGTCTTTATTGTGCCTCTCTTGTTGGACTTATTCACCTTAGGCTTTATGTCGGTCCCGACACACATATATATAAACAAATATGTATATTTTTTCACAAAAAAAATAAATGGACTGAAATATATCGATTTTCATTTTTAATATGTAAATTATTCTTGTAACAAATAGATAATATAGACTCTTGAAGTAAACAACTCTATACATTTCTTATTAATTTTTTTTATACAATTATACTGAAAAAATGTAAAACATGGTCCATCAGAAGTAGACGTTGAAGTTTCCAACAATAAGTATGTTGCTGTAAAACATTGTCGATCAGAAGTAGATGTCGATCAGGAGTAGATTGAGAGAATTTTGAGCATTTTCGTCACACATTGTTAGGTAGGGTCTTCTGCTGCCCACAAATTTCTTCTAGGTCATCAACTACTAGGGAATATAAATCATCTCTTTTAGCAATTGATTTTGGTTGGATCGATAATAAAAACAAACATGATATATATATATAGAGATCACATACTAAGAAAAAGACTAGGGTTAGGTTCATTTGATGATTAATAATTATTATAAAAAATATATTGATGATTAATAAAGGGACCTAACAGATGGAAAGAATAATACTGTGAAATAAACTGATATTTCTCTATCGACTATATGTAGATCTAAGAAAATAAATTTTTTACATATAGATTATATTTTTGTGAAAATCCATCGTTATCCCTAATAAAAAAAAGAAGATGGAGCCCGATTTAGTCATTGAAAAGGAGAGAGTAACTTTTAGTCTATAAGAAAAATAAATCAGAATAATTTAGTCTATACCCGAGCTTACATGAGAAAAAAACTAGTATAGTTGCAAGTATTTTATGTGGTTATATTGATATATCTTATATTTTTATTGTATAGTTAAAGCGGTTTAGACCAATTAACTTTGCTCATAAAAAAATGTTACTTGATGATATGGTTAGAATGTGATTTGTCTAAAGTACTGGCCGTTCAATCATTTTCATCAAATGATTGAGTTTCTTGTCATATTCTTTGCATATAACATGACATAATTTTTGTTAAAGTTATCTTCCATGAAATTTAAAGTTTCTCAAAAGAAAATCTTAAGCTGATAATCGGCATCTATGAACATTTATCAAAGTGTTAATACTTGGTGAAATTATGTTCATTCTTTAGTCGCTAAGTTTTATTTGTCAACCACTATATATAAACTAGACTCTAACCCGTGCGATGCACGGGTTTTTGTAGAGTTTCATATATAAAATATTAAATGGTTATATTATTAATCCTATAGTTACATTTAAACTCAGAAACAATCAAACTAAGTGACAATTAAGAGTGATCGACATGCACAATCTCAAAGAAGCAAATTAACAACATTTAGTTTGCATCAACAAAAATTAATATGGAAATCAACAAAAATTAATATGGAGTCAATGTCATTACTTTGCCAAAACAAAGTAGTGTTATAGTCTACTATAGTGATTTTTGCAAATAAAAAGTTAAAACAAAAACTTCATGTAATATAATATAGGAGAAATAAAGAGGCCAACAAAATTACAGGAAAAAGTGAGGTTTCTAATGAAAAAATTATCATATGGATCAGTCAAATTATCTACAATTTTAAAGATGCAACTTTAATATCGTAACACGTAGTTAGCGTACATGAAAAAATAAAAAAATAAAAAAGAACTACTATCAATAAAGGTACCGCTAATAATAAAAAATAACTGTTACGAGAGAGGAAACTGTTAGGGCGGTTGGGGCTTTAAAAAAAATGTTTTAGTCATGTATTTCATTTTTGGAAGCAACAATATTTCAACAAAAATAGAAGTGGCATAGTGGTTATAGTTGTAAACTGTAAGCATATGGTACCTAGTTCAATTCCTTCCAAACTCTTTTTTTCATAAAAATTACTCAGAACCACCAAAAAAAGCGGGATCAGGATTAGGGCAAACTTTTCAGAACTGTTTAACATTTATATATATTAAGATTCATTACTTTTTTTTAAGGGCTATGTATTACTTTTTTAAAAATTTACTTAATATTTTTTTCTAGGTTTGGATTAGGTCCCCCTAAATCTTTTTTTTTTTGTTGTCATTTGTTATTAATAAGTTATTTATTTGTGGTTTATCAATTTGGTTAAGATCGTTGCTCTTTTGTAACCAAAAAAAAACAAAATTTGGTTAAGATCATGACCGACCTTTCCTAATGCTGCTCACTTTCTTTTGCCTAAAGAAAAACATCAATTAACATCAATTGAAACCTTACATCAATTGAGTCACATGGCATAGCACCATAACCGTTATGAAAAATAAAATATACAAATCAAATCTACGAGGTCATAATAAGAACCTTAAAAAGATTTTAGAGGATCTTCGTTTTCCCGAAATTTGCTTAATTTCTTATTCTTCTTAATTTTGTCACATAACTCATGTGACAAACTATAAGTTTTCATTAGTGTTGTAGTGACAAAATTATACCAACTTTTCGTCGGGTGGAATATTTTCTGGCATGTGTTTGGATATGCTAGATAATGGAACAAAATCTTAGTAAATATGATTGGTATTAAATTATCAATAATTTATTATTGGTTTGGAGTTTTTTTTTTTGAAGGATATTGGTTTGGATTTTTGTCATGCAAACCATGACGAGATGGAATCATATTGGTGAAAATTATGTATTGCTTAATAATTTTGTAATCTACTATTTTATTAACATGAGAGCCCAACAAACTTATTAACATGAGAGCATATTTTGACCAACAAACTAATGATCATACACTTCCCTTTTTGTACCCAAAAAAATTACACTTCTTATCCCCGTGAGCTTAACTCAGTTCAGTTGGTAGAGATATTGCATTTTATATGCAGGGGCCGGGGTTTGAACCCCGGACACTCCACTTCTCCACAATTAAATTGTGTGAACTCTAGCCATTATGCTACTTGACAAAAAATTAAATAAATACACTTCTTCCTATTTAATTTAAAAACGCATGCATTGTTTTAATTTTAATATTGGTTTTAGTTAAAGGGTTTAACTGCGAAACTTACACACACTAAATGTTAAAAAGTGAAAAATCGAATGTTCCAATCACCAGTCCTTGATATCAAATGTATTCGCAATCTTTTATCATATGAGTCGTACTTACAGAAATTGATACACTATTTATTAAAACAAATTTTGCTTAGTAAAAAGTAAATTGAAAAATCATTCCTAGTAAAAAACTAAATTAACTAGTAAATTGAGATACATGATTATTTGTCTTTGTTGATATGGTACGCCAAAACTGAAATTTTTATAGGGACCAATACATATCATTTTTAGATACTAAATAATCAGTAGCAAGAATTGACATTTTTTTGGGTTGTTATGATATTGATTTGATTCAAACCACAAGTCACAACCAAACTTGCAACAATTTCTTTGCCAACTGAGTTTTGCTCACTAAAACCAAATTGACAAATTTCATGAGATAGGTGACACATATAACATACTTAAAAAATATCAACTATTTTTTTTTTATATAGAAATTCATCTTTTTTCAGTAACAAATTATATACGAACTCGTATATTATTTCTATATCGTGATCTCTCTGACCAAACAATCGACAATCAAATGGTTAATAAATTCCCCTTAAAAATAAACCGTGTGATACATTTATAGTTCGATTTCCTCACTAAACAAATTCATAGTCATTCTATAAGGAACATGAGAACTTAAGACCTAAATCGTGACCTTTCATCCCTTCTATAGTTCTAACTTCCCTGCTCATTTTAGTTAAGACACATATTCAAACGGTTATGTTAGTTGGCGCATTGGGCACAACAATTCCCGATCAGAATTGTCACGTGTAATAACAAATCAATTTTTTTATCAACAACAAAATGAAAATAATGGCATGAATACATGACATATATAGAAAGAAAGGAAGATTAAAACTATCGAGGAGCGGAAAAAGTGGAAGAGGAGGTCACTAAAATTTTAAAAAATAAGTCCATTGATTCTTGTTTGAATTAAAACTAATACTTCATCCACTTAGTTTTTGATCAAATACCCTGGTAGTTATAAATACATCTTTTTTTAAATGGATAAGTGATGTATTTAAGATTCGAATTCCAACATCTAAATATTTTTATAATTATGTATTATTCTTATCAACCGAACTTAGCTCTTAAAAAAATATCGTCCACTTATTATTGCAAGCAAACAATTTATTTTTTCTTTTTTTAAAATTCATTTTATGTCCGTCTAAACCATATTATAAACTAAATATATCAATTATTCTTTAAACCTCCTATATAAACAATTGCTTAAAATAGTTAACGAGAGGGAGTATATAGTAGTAGTAGCAAAGTTTGCATTTTGAAGTCATATAATTTTGCAATATTAGTTACTCCATTACCATGTTAGGAGCATTGCACTTGGCACGACCTTCTATTCGCATGTGGCAAGTTTTGCTCTCATTTTAAGATTTCTTACCGTAAGATGTGCGATTAATTTCTATTTTTATTTTTTATTTTTAAATTGAAATCCCCCTTCACTCTATTCTAGGTGCCGCCCTCAGAGACACTTCTCAATACTCATGCCATGGTTATAGCAAAATCCTCACGTTCCACACACTATTTCAGATGAGGTTATTCTTTTTAAAATTTGAGCTCAACATGGTGGGTGGTACGCAATGTTAATTAATGTCACAATGTCTATTAAGAAAACACTCAATGTCTATAAATTAATCCATAGATCAGATAAATGAAGTAAATTTTAGCTAATTTTACCTCAGTTCGTAATATTATTCTTAAAATACTACTACTCATATGGATTTTATTCATACGAGATATTTAGGTTATTAAAAGTTGATATATTTAATTTAAATTCATTTAATTTTTATTGTCACAAATATCCCTTATAAATGAGACCATGGGAGTATTTTATATATATACATATATATATATATATTGGTTTTATTTTTTAATAACATTTTTATTCTTATAGAATAAGTTATCGACTTCTCATAAAGAATAAACTAGGAAATCAATTTATTATAATATTAAAAATTGAAATAAAATTAGCTAACACTAATTCATATTTCATTTTTTTTTTGTTTTCTTATATGAGTCATGTTAACTTGTGTCCTTAATGAGTCATGCTAACTTGTGCCCTTAAGATACATGTTAAGAATTTCATTAATAGCAAATATTTATTATAAAAAATTAATTCTTAACTTCTTGAAAAATAATTAAATAGCCACAATTTTCAATAATAATTTTTATTTTTGGATATCTTAACATGTGCCTTTAGGACTCAAATTAACATTTCCCTTCTTATATTTATATATGAATTCACTACATATAATGTAGTCTTATTTGAAGCATTATTAGATAATAAAAATGAACATTTCTCTCAATCGAAACACGAATTTTGATTTACCACATTGATGAGAGACTAATATCTTTTGCTAGATCCAACATCTACATGAGTTTATTATACTAGTAATTAGTTTCCTCATATTTGTTCAAGAAGAAATATAGTATACGAGAATATGTTGACTAACTATAAACAAATCAATTTAGGACTAGATAATCCCTACTAGTTAGGAGAATGTAAATGTAATTAAGCTTAACTAATTGATGTATGTGGATATGTAAGGTGGTAGTTAAGTGAATCACTAACTGAAACATGTGATGGTTCCATATTATAATATCGATCATTGTACTACCTGCACTGATTACGAACTCATTGAGGTCGCATTTTCAGCACTGGTTCATATACTCTACTCGGGAAGGTGGAGTAAAATTTTTATATTGTTGTGAAAATTCTTGGTGTCAGAACAAAATAATGGAGTGAGCTAGTGAAGGATAGAACGTCGACATAATTCAAACGCATAATGTAGGTGAAATATAGAATCCCCAGGCACTGTTTCGAGAAGGAGGAATTTTATAAACTTCAAGATGTCTACGTGGATGATTTAGGTTTAATAAGATTCATGCACGTTCCACGTATATCCCTTCCCACTTTTCAAGCACTTTATTTATTTTTTAAATAGTCTAGTGATTAGAAATTTACTCTACTAAAATGAATTACGGAGTGTGGATTCGAACATGTGTTATGATCACGAGGACTTGATATACTTCGCCTATTATTGTTAAGTAATTTTTTTGTCCATACAACTTTAACAAATTTTTTTGTATTCGCTAAATTAGTTAAGATTTTGGTCCTATGACAAAAAAAATAACAATTTTACCTTTGATCTTTAAGGAAATGTGCTCTTTTTACCCTATATCAATATGGAAATATGTTCTTTTAGTCCTATATCCCGAGAGAAATACACTCTTTTTTCCTCTATTCTTTACAAAATGTTGCAATTTTGACACTCTGGTCTAGGACATGTGACGTCTTCTAAGTAACTTGGCAACGTTTTGTCAAGTTAGGGGTAAAATTGTTATTTTTTCTTTGTTAGACGGCCAAAATCGTAACTTTTAAAAGTTAAGGGGTTAAAAACACATTTAAGCCTAAAAATAATGAAAATCTAAACCTATAAATTAAGTTTCAAACTTATTTTTGCGGATTAAGTTTTTATAATGTTCTAAAATTGTTATTTTTTCTTTGTTAGACGGCCAAAATTGTAACTTTTAAAAGTTAAGGGGTTAAAAACACATTTAAGCCTAAAAATAATGAAAATCTAAATCTATAAATTAAGTTTTTATAAAGTTTTGATGATTAAACAAATTTGAATTCAACAAAGACAATTATCGCATGATGGAAAATTTTATAGGGACGAAACTATGCTACTTTTTTTTTTGGATAAAAAATGAAACTTGGTAATCTTTTAGGAACGAAAAATTTATGTAACACTTTTTTTTTACAAAAGATAGCGGTTATTATTATTATTATCACTAGCGGAAAGACGGACATTCAACATTTTTTATTTTGTTGATGTTTCTATATTGTGAATGATGTTTTTATGAAATTTTGATTTTGATTTTTTTAAATGATGAAATTTTTATTTTGATTAAAAATATAGAGATTAAATGTCTGTAAATTTCAATTTATAAACAAACTATATTTATCTTTTTCAAATACAACAACAATATAACAAATATGATATAAATTCTTATATTTTTTAATGACGTCAATAAAATAATATTATTATTTATAGGAAATTTTGTTCAAAGATATATTTTGAATAATGAAAAAGCCATGCCAAAACTCATATCTCTTTATTATTATTATTATTATTATTATTATTATTATTATTATTATTATTATTATTATTATTATTATTATTATTAAGGTCGAATATATTTTTGGTCCTTCTAAATATACAAACTTTCATTTTTGGCCCCTCAAAAAAATTCTTTAGAATTTTGGTCATTTTAAATACTCGGATTCTTTGGTACAATCTATTGTTGTCTCCTATAAAACATCCATGAATTTTCTCAAAATAAGAAATCCAAGAATTGATTTAATTAATTAAAAAATTTGATTAGTTCCATGTTTAGTGATTTTGGGAGATAAGTTCAAATCTTTCTTCATAAATGTTTGGTATGATAATTCAACGGTCAAACATAAGTAGTCATCAATAATCTTTGTTTTTCTGACAAATGGTATGTACATAAGGGTGTAAACCAACAATTTATATAGCACATTTGTATAATCAATTTGAATTACATTCAAATTATTTATTTATTTTTTATTCACTTTGCACACAACGACAAATTAAGTGCTTACCCAAATGAACATGAAGTTAGGTGTTCCTATTGATTAAGTGCATTATAGAAGAGATACTATAATCAGTAGCATTACTATATTATTAGTTACATACTACCACTTACTATTAACTACTAACTACCATAACGGCAAAGATATATAACGAATTTTAAAGAATCGTTGATATATTATTTTAGTATAAAACTAATTAATAATTATACATATCTCAAGATAGTTAGGAAGAATGAAATTAATTATATGCTTAGAACATGACCGGCCGTTTACCAAAAGAAAACGAAGAACATGGCTGGTGGATTAGATGCTTATGATCATATATTATAAACTACATTTTATGAAACCTATTTGACTATATATACTATATACTTATATTTCAAGAAGATATCATATACACACCACATCACTAGGAAGAAATGTGGACTCTCCGGTGAAACACATGAGACCACATGGAAAGGAAGCTTAAATTACAATTTGGAATATTTAATTGTTAACTAATTTAGAAACTTATATCATGTGCAGTAGGTATATAGTTTGACTAATTATCATTAACAATCTTTCTTTTAATCTTGTCAACAACAAAAATACAATCTTTGCTTTTAAGTTGACCTGCATGCATATAATTTTAGTAGTAGTATAAAATATTTTAGAGTTGCATGCAGTTATATTTCGCTATATTTATAATATTTTGAGAGATATTTTAGAAAAGTAGAATACTGAAGTGACATAGTAGTGAAATATATATACTTGAATACAAGAGTCAAAAAAGAGTCAAAAAATTTACACTAGTCAGTTAATAATCTTTAAATAATTATTTTTTTAGCAAATCTTTAAAATATTTAAACATTAGTTATTTGTCAAAATCTTAGGGTAGATATAATATAGACCTCCAAATCTCTAATGATAAGGTGGACCCTTACTATTTTAAGCAATAAATTTAATAAAATATTACATCTCTTTTCTTTTTTTTTAAGTCTTTTTGGGAGGTCCATATTAGACAAACCCAAAATATTATGTACCTTTCACAATCATTTTTCCTAATCACCTATAATAATTTATGTTTTTCTAAAAAATATTTAGCCCTATGCATTTGATAAAAATGTTTACCAGCTATTTTAAATTGGATCGTCAACATTGATTGAAGGCCAGCCAGAGTGAGTATTATTCTTTCATTCCCACTCGAACGGTCATCATACTGAAAAAATGGGAACATGTTCATTATCTTCAGTTTGTTTCCTTAACCCTAAGCCACAAATTTTTTTCAACTACGACATGTGTGTGTACTTATATAGATAGGGATATATCATTCAAATCTAAATTTGGAAGTCCTGGCTGGGGACGCATTTTTGGAGCCATGTGAAAATTGAAGATATTGACCAACTTGAAAATTTTCATTATATATATTGATTAATATCACAAGTAAGACAAAGCCAAGAAAAAAGATTGCGTCACTCGTGGCAGTGAATTTCATGATAGTGATAGCTTTGGATACCTAAATTATATAGATTATTGTTGGCATCATTTTGATTAATACACACTAATAATGATTTATCATGCATTTCCCAAATTCATGCGTAATGGGCTGAAATATATAGGCTTTTATAGTAGAAAATTGCTCAATCGACTCCTTGATTTGCTCACAATCTCCTCAAAATGTCCAAAATATCCTTATCGGGACTTATGAACCTATTTTTACATTTGGTCTTAACTCCCGTTCACTCAAGTTTGGGAGTTATGACCCGATCTGCTTTTTGTTATATTGCAGACAATAGACTGGACTACACAACTCCTCCTACACTCTACCTTTAATTTTTATCACCTACATTAAAGCTAAAAAAAAAAAAAAAAAAAAAACAAGGAATCATCATCAAGGGATTGCTAAAGGATTTCTACACTCATTTGACGTCAATGGACAAGTATAACATCCTTTGAACCGTTTACATTGTTGATTCTCGTTTTTTTGTCTAGGTTGTCATGTGCCTGTATTATTACTATGAAGATTCATCATATGAGGCTTATTCGATTGGATGAGGTAAACAATTTCATCATGTCAAAGTGCACCCACACAAGCACCGACCCAAGTATGCTTCTAGTAAAATCTCATACCCGATATGCAGCTTTGAAGAAGACAATTAAAATGTATTTAGCCCCCACTGACGACTCAATTGAGTTGGAGAGACAACTTAACCGTTTCATTCATGAAGTCGTGAAAATCATATTGTATCTCATATTACAAATCAAGTCATACACACATATTTGAGTTCAAATATATAGCAACGAATGAAATTATGTTTACTATCTAGAGATTCTTAAGGATGATTCTGGCGTACGCTCCAATTTTTCCATGATGGTTACTGAAGTTAGAGTGCTATACTTGTGGGATTGTTCAACTGCAGGTGTCCAAAATGTCAGTAGAGTTTTATTTAGGTTGTCAATTTGCATCAATTTTGCTTTATCGTTATATCTCTAATTATGTTGAGTTATTGTTATGAGTTTAGTTGTATTGTTGTTGAATTTTGAGTGATGGATGTCAATTGTTTTTGAAAATATGAGTGGTTGTTGAATTATATTGTTTTTATATTTCAAATGAATAATAGGATATTTTTATTTTAAAATATCAAAACGAGGAATTATATAGATAATTAAAAACAATAATATAATACCCCTAAAAAAACAATAATAAAGAGGAAATTTAATTCCTTTGTATGATAGTGTGTGTCTGTGCAGATAATAGTAAAACCACTGTCATTTTCATACATAGTGTTTATTTTTCCATTCCAATTTTGCTACTTGCTTATACAGCTCTTGTTGTGGAAGCTTCTACATGTTTGATGGTCCAAATGGAGAAATTTCATCGTCTATATATGCAGGAAACTGTTTTGTCCTATATATTAATTAGTTAATTAATATCTATTGTAAGTTACATTAAGCTGAAAACTTTGATGTGTTATGCTCAGTTTTTTTATAAAGATATAATTATAACAGAATGGTTTTTTGATCAATTTTCACAAAAAAAATAATAATATTGAATTTCTAAAAGAATGGTTTAGTTTATTGATTAGTATTCAACAAAATACTCCTTGTTAAATTTTCCTTCTTCAAATGGATAAAATTAATTCTAGTATAACAACAAAGTAGAGGAAAACCAGTCAAAATGGAATAAAAATCATTTTCCAAAAGTATAAAAAATATCTTTTTGAAAAAAATAAGCCTAGAGAGGGAGACCTAGTAGCATGAAAAATTTGGAACAAAGCCAATCAAATGTTATTTTTGAAGGGAAATTAAAGTTTAAATCTAACAGTGCCAAATCATTGCTGTATGCTACATTGAAAATTATGATCAGGTTGTGATTGTGAATGCTATAAATGAATTTCCACAACTAGCATATAGATAGGGATGGTAGGATTATGAAGTATATATTTAAATTTAATAGCCTAGGGCTAGGGCTAGGGTTAGGGTAAGGACCTTGTAGCACTTGGAATGGACCAACAATAGTGAGAAATTCAGGTGAACCTCGTGAAGAAATACATCCACACAGCATGGGCAAGAATAATACTAACCTGAAACAAATTTCCTTTACTCGTTTTCTTGCCACCAAAGCTTATCCAAATCCAAAAACTAAATTCATAATCGTTTATTCAATTCAATTTGTGCATATTATTAGTCTTCTGACTGTGACATTATCAAATAGTAGTAAGGTTACAGTTGTAATGGCTGCAAATTTAGACTGTATAGGGTGGTCCAGAAGGATAGGAGCTTTGGTCCCAAACCCTTTTCTTGGGGTAGGGATAATCTGGCTTGTATCTTTCCTTTTGGTGCTCGTACCATGTGAATTCCAAATGGGTTGGCCAGAAAATGTTTCAAATCTTGAGAATTTTTCAGTAGTATCTTGTATTGCTCATTTAAGGCAGATTTTGTACATAGCAAATTAGTTCCTTTCATAAACTTTAGGTTGAACCCAATTCAATATATGATAGAAGGAGTTTGTCGGTATGAATAAACCAATGTTCTTAATTTTTTATTTTTTTTAACAAGCCAAAGTGGAATTATATAACCAAAACAAAAAGCAGTTTCCAAGCAAAAGGTGTGCCTCGGAAACTACTGCAGTACAACAGAGTATGTCAGTAACTGTAGGTGTGTACAAAAGTGTTTAGCCAATGCCCAAACAAGCTAAAGGGCTGGACCACCACCTCTGCGTGCCAAAAACAAACATTACATTTTTGGCTTTCAGCCACCCAAGAGATAACAATTTAACCTTGTCTAAGAGGCAGGGGACTAGAGTTACAACATTATTGAACAGCCGGTTGTTTCGTTCGTTCCAGACAACCCACGTACACAAAAGCCAAATTAGCTGCAGGAATGAACGTTTAACTTTACCATGACCTGTCATCAAAGTAAATTGCAACAAATGATCGAAAATATTATTAGAATCAATAATTAGGATCTTTAATCTTCGGTAGGAGCCTCATGGTATCACCATAGCTTAGTTTAGTTTGATACCACTATATGAGAAATCAACAATTATCAAATCGTCAACACTAGGTTTTTTTTTTTTTTTACAAAGACTGAGTTATCTCTTAAATAAGCGACTTCAAGAATCGAACACAAATTCTTTTTGTAAAGAGTCGTGTTGTTGACTCATACAGATGTTGGTCCGGTTTTCTTTTTAAAAAATGAAGAAAATGACAAATAAAAAATATTAAAATTGGAGAACGGGGTGCAACATTTTGGTACTTTCAAAGGCATGCTTCATGTGGACCTAAGCAAAACTAATTTTGGATAGAAAATTTTCAACGGCAAAAGAAGGGAAAACAAACCCTGTTTAATTGAAGAGTTCTTAACCCAAAAAAATCGAGTTTCATAATATTTATAAAAATAATTAAGGAATTCAAACATTAAGTTTACATATTAATTTATTATTTTATTTATTTTGTTCTTAAAGAACCATTACTTTAGAAAGCATTCAAAGTTCAAGCATACAGATAAGATAAGGCGGACTAAGTATTATTAGATAAATTTTGTCCTTGTTGTTACAACCTGAATGTTTGGTTTAAAGACATTTTATGTAGAATTTTGGGCAAATAAAATTAAAAATAGAGTAAGCTCCAAAAGAAAATAGCTCTACTAGGGTTTTCAACCTTAATAGGACTCCACGAAGTGAATATTGTTTCATCTCCGTATAGTGGCGCCTCTCGGTATTGGTGTTTTCTAGTTATATATCCTTCCTCCGGTGTTTGTGTTTCCCAAACATGTCTCCTTTGGTCGTGTTTTTGGAGATGGGTACTCATCTAATTGGACCATTGGTCTTCATATCGAACGTCATGGTCTAATCCCTTCATCTCTTCGTGTAAATCATTTCTCTCTCTTATGGGGGCTTAGTGCTCAGATTGCTCACTCCACACCTATCGACGGTGAAATCGCTTCACCTACCCTCAATTGTCATCTACCTCCATGGTCGTTGCCACTTCACCTTTCTATTCAATTGTTTATTTTTGCAACCCCTTATCTACTTGCCATCATTAAATATTGTCGCCATTATTGGGTCTTTGGACCACCTTGCCACCATCTCGAATTAGTCAAGCCATCTTGCACGAACTTGGTTGTCAATCTGAAACATATTATATCGTTCTACTATGTTGTCAAGAAGACTTGCCTTTCCCCTTTGTCTCTTATCTTAGTCGCGATGGTTGTGCGGCCACCACTCAAAAATCCCCTTTAGATAGATGCACATGTATGTTTAAAGTTGATTTCCACACATGTCAAAGGATTATTTGTTCACAAGATCATGAGAATGCCCTTCCTCTTTCGAATCTAGTTTTTTTCTTTTCTTTTTTCATTACAACTGTTGTGATCTCAACACACCATTAGAATCATTTTCTGTATGTTCTCCTACATTCCAATGGTTTCTAATCATAGGTTTATGTTGGACTTTTACGAGACCACCAAAATTCGAATAGTGTCCACAACAACAACAACAAAAAATTGTCGCAATTGGACAAGTTTTAAACCCTTGACGTCTCATTTTTTGATGCCACAGACCAAAGGATCAAGTGATTGATTTGTTGGAAGCTAGGGCACTAAATTTATCTTAAAGCCCCTAAACCCAATGCTCATTCTATGGTCTCTAGTGTAGTTGATTTAGGTGTTTTATCTTCTAAGTTCAAATTGTTCTCAGGAATAGGGGATCACCTTTCACTGCTTAATAAATTGGCTTGTAATGATCATTATTTTAGTGTACGAATGAAATTATTCTTACCGTTGAAATAGAAAAAGCTCCCAAAAAATAAGAGCCAAAAATACGAAAATAATAACTAGAGTTCAAATTCCTGCTTTTCATATATTTCTTCATTCATGTGACTTTACAAAAAGGGGTACAAAAAGAAAAATACAGGGCAGGCTCCCAAAAAATACCTCCCTGTATTAATAACAAAATTTATAGTTGAATGCCAACAAAAGAATGAAAAAAAAAAAAAAAATACTATACAGCTGATGAGGCACCATGATGATGCAGGGATATGACCAAAAGATGCACTATATTTTTCCTTTTAAATGGAAAAAATGTAAAAGAGAAAGTAAATATAAAAGGGCATTTACAAGCACCAAAGGCACAATAAGGTAAGGCTACTCAATTAGAAATTGGAATGCTGGATTCTCAAGAAGTTCATCTGCTGGTTTCATGTCAGAAAAGTCCTTCTCTTGTAGAGATGTAGAGAGGTCATCTACTGAGAAGGGAATGCTGTAAAAAAAAAATATAAGCAAATAATATAAGCCTATTGCATAGTATCTCAGGGCCTGTTTGTTACATTTTTTTTATGAAAAAAACACTTTCTTTAAACAAAAAAGTCTTGTATTATTTGCTCAAAATCTTCGCCACTGCAATTCCAAAAAAACTAATAGCATATAATTTCTATAATATTTGACCAAGAATTTCACTATATCGATTTTCTTCTATTATATTGGAAGGTATCAAGATAATTTCCACCACTGCATGGTTTTATTAAAGCTCAAAGTGCGTGTTAGTAAAGCACCCTCACCTGGAACTGTCATCCAACAAGAAAGAATCGTTCAGAGCATCATTGGAGTCCAAGTCCATCCTCATGCTTGCAAGGACCTGAAGGAATATTTAAACGCATCAATCAAACATTTGCCATTTCAAGGATACCTTTTGTGTGATTGGAGAAAATATAGACACAAACTTACATGTGGAGATACGCTTCGTGTATTATAGTTGTCGTCCCAGTAGAGTGTACATATTTTACATAGCTGTTGAACACTCAAGATCTGTAGAAGCAAAACCAGGGAAATGATGAGATAAAAAAGTATATAAACTCTAAAAACTATGACGATGAGATTATAGTTGTTAGAGTATAATGGCATGAGTATAAATGAGAGACACAGGTTTCATGCACGCATGTGGAGTTTGAGATGGATAAAGACTTACAGGGCATAAATCATTAACGATTTCATCGTAGGATATTCTATACTTCTGATGAATAACCTGTTATATAAAATACAAAAATTAAACAATGTGTAAGTAATTAAAACAAAGATTGGATTTCGATTATTTCATACAAAACGTGCTAGTCTTTGAACTAATATGGTAAAAAAAAAAGTTCCCATGATTTCCAATTTTCAATTGTCCACTCTGCACAGTAAAAGTAGAGCGGGCTGCACAGGTGCATATAGACCTGATGCCAAATTCATGTAATTCCAAGAACTAATGCAAGAGGCGCTTTGTCTCAGTAACTTTATTGAGCAAGATTTTCATTCTAAAACTAATGATATCCTTGTTACTATTTGGATAAATTTTAAGTTTAAAATTGAAATTATTTATTCTCATTGTAATTTTATTGAGCATGACTTTCTTTCTAGAGCTAATGCAAGAGCATTTTGTAGGAGAAAATAGGTGGAGGTTACTTCAAAATGTGTATAGACATTTATATCAAGTCAAGTTGTGAACAAAACCTAATCATAATAGACTTGGCCTCTCTAAGGTATGTATGAATCAAGTAAATAAAAATAGCATGAATTGTGAAAGGAAGAAAACCAACATTGATTATTGCTAATTAAAACAATTTACTATATTATCTAACAAGACACACTTACCAAGAATCCAACAGCCTGTCTTATATGCTTGAGCTCATCCCAAGACGATCCTGCATACTGCAAACATAAGGAAATTATTTTGGAGCTTTTATTAAGGAAGTGAAAACCAGTGCGAAAATGATATGTCATCACGACACCAAGTAACATATGTGCTAACTCAAGATTAAGTATTAACACATTACAGTAAGATTGAAAACAAATTACCTCCTCCTTTGCTTGGCAGCACCACAGCTCTAATTCAGCTAATCCAGCTTTCACATATTCCCCATTGCTGAATGTGCAACAACCGGGACGAACTAGAAGACTAGTAGCAACCATTTTAGAGGAAAGAGTTGTTAACTTTTCCATATTTATGAAATAGAAACATTATGTTACAACCAAAATGTCTTTTATGTTAAAGGGTGTGTAAAAATCACGTACCTATTGAAGAGTTGAACATTAATAAATGCGAATGTTTGACTGAAGATCTTTCGGATAAGAACTGGAGGAACCTGAAACCAAAAATATTATTATTATCTTTCAGCAATTTTAAAAAAATGAATGGACAAGGCTAACAGAGAGGTAATTGCATAATATTCAGATGTTAAGTTAATAATATAGTCACAAAGCTCCTTACAAAGTTCTCTTTCAGTGTACAGAGGAGGGTGTTGAGGGATTCGATAATACTCTGCCAGTGAACCATCGGGGAATCTTTACCAAATGATCGGCCAGATCGTAACACTCCCTTTGATGTTCTTGGTGCCTGTGTATCATCAATGTGGTTTGCATAAGAAACAGAACAAATTTTTTGACTAAACAATATGCAAACTCAATCCATTTGAAGTTTCTAGAAAATAAGTGTATATAGGAACATAAAAGGAAAACTATTTCGGATTAGACAATGTTTCCGGATTTATCCATCCAATAATTGTTGGCTTAAAGAGTTTCCAACTAGATTTCAACAAACCTGGATACATAGTGCAAGAGCTGATGTTAACTCCTTTGTCAAGTTATCTCGGATGATGCCATATATTTTCTCCAAGTAGGCTGTGAGCTGCTGCTTGAAAAGCAAAGCAGGGTACTTGGCCTCTACCTTGCGTACTACTGATGAAGGGGAAGCAAGGTTGGCGGAAGAAGGGGATGAAAGAAAACTCTGCAATTTACCCTCGGAATGAATAAGAGGAATATTTTCATTTTGAACTGCTTAATTGAAATCAGAAAATTTCTCTTATAATATTGGACAATTACCTTGGTCATTCTTCCAAAGAGGGATGTTGGATTAGGTGGTTTTCCATTTGGGGTTGCATTTGTTGAAGTCCCAGTTTTCAGGCTTTGTTCAAGTAAAAACAACAATGCTGATGTATTTGACAGCCAATAGGCCATAAGAGCATTGTCATCTTGATCCTGCAAGGCCATAAAGAGTCTGTTTGAAGAGTCGTAATAACTTATTTTAAACACCTACTGATACCCCAGCCTTCAATACAAAAGCTAGTAAAACTATAATTCTTGTTTGGACAACTTGTATGAAGAGCCTTAACAATTCATTCCACTAGACTGTATTCAATTATTTTAAACACAAACATTATTAAAAGAGATTAAAACCATAATCATGTGTTCGACTTGACACTGGGATGAATAATTAATGAAACTTCCCCAACAGGAAGAGAGGACGACAAAGAAACAATATTTTTGGTGCAAAGTGCAAACCAAGCAAAGATTCTTAGTTTGCACGGCATGTTTAATAACTAAATGCTCTCGTCCTAATTGTAATTTAACATGAAATACAAGTTAATTATCACCACTAATAGGATAATTTGCATGGCATTTTTCATAACTAAATGCTCTTGTCCCAAGTCTAATTTGTTTTTTCGAAGATTTTTCCTGATATTATTGTGTCCCACAGTCTAATTTAAAATGGAAAATAGGAAAGTCACCTCAATTGCAGAACCAATCATCTGGATAAGGCGATCAAATACACTAGATCTTTCAGCTTCGAATGATTTCCAGTGGAGAAGACATTTGTAAATAGTAAATGCAGCAATAGGCTTTCCATGATTGAACCCAATATTTTTACTAACACAGTTGACAAGTGAATCAAAACTCCCCTACAGCATAACAATAGTTTAAAATTGAGAATGGTACCCTTGCATGAAAAAACTAAGAAAACTAACATAACTAAATTCTTAAACTTAAGCACATACATGATGTCGTTCACTGCATGATCTCTTCAATTTCACGTCAGATTCGGTAACAAATTGTTTTACAGGTGTAACATATGTATCCTGGAAAGACGAATCATATCTTATTCTACTAAACACAGTCGTTTGTAAAAACGGAACCCAAAAATAGTAGCAAACAATGAACTTACAGCATCATATGGTTCTTCTGCCACATGGTGACCATTTTCCAACTTCTGCATATCAAAATGTCAATATCCCAAACAATGCATACACAAATACTGAGAATGAGGACCTACATAATTTAGTTGGTATGAATTACCTCAGATACCGGGGTAGAGAGGTTCTCCACTGTTGTTTTCACAGGTGAGTTTAACAGAGATTGTTTCTGAAGAACATGGTTTGCAAATTCTATGTCTGCGAATTTCTCTTCGAGCCTATCAATATTAATTAGGAAATAAAGATGATCATCATGTGAGAGATCTTGTAACTGGATGGTCACAGTTAAACACTAGAAAGGCATAAATGTTAATAATGTTCAATTAAATCTTTATCTTATATCAACAAAGCTTAATAATGAACGATACCTTTGCATGGCAGTCTTCATCTGGATTACTTTCGATTCTGCATCCAAAGCTTGCTTCAACCTTTCTTCACTAACTTTAGCTTCCTCTTCATACCTTTTTTCTGTTTCGTCAATTTTCTTTTCCAGTGAACTCACCAAGTTCTGTTAAAAACTCCGAGAAGCATTATATTAGTAATAAAATTCAGTAAACTATCTTATGCTAAAATATCCAAAGAATACCATCAATATACTAATACTTTCTTTAAATAAAAACACAGATGTCTAAGTTTCTAACCATGAACCATCTCACCTTGAGTTTCTCATTTTCGCTACTTAGCTTCTCTAACAAAGCATGGTCAACAACTGGAACTTCCTGTATGACAGGAACTCTCTCCTCCAATCTTTTTGTAGCCTCCCGCTCCTTTTCGAGAAGTACTTTAGTTTCTTTGAATTGAAGTTGCATCTCTTGCAAAGCTGACTGTAATCTTTTGTTTTCTTTTGCTTTTGCTTCTTCAACGTCCAACTATATTTGATATTAGAAGTTTATTGCAAGGTCAGATACAAAAATTTGTATTACCACTTTTGTACATGTTTGTCAGAAAAAGCAGACAAAAATACTATTTTATCAGTTACATGAATCAATGTCATTCCACTACAATATTTCACTGAAATTGGAGTGGTTAATTCATACAGCTGGAAAATTTCCAGTATAAAACAACCAAGCCTAATCCCACTAAGTGGGGCTGCATGGATCAAGCGATGTCATAATGTTCTATCATATCTCTATCGAACTCATTAATTTCTAGATCTTTCTTAATAGTTTCTCTTATAGTTTTTCTAGGTCTTCTGCCTAGTGATTTGGCTTCCCTCCATCTGATCTACTCTCCTTACTACAAAATATATAGATCTTCTCACTACATGCCCAAACCACCTAAGTCTTGTTTCTACCATCTTTTCTACTATAGGTGCTACCTCAACTCTCTCTAATGTTGTCATTTCTAATCTTGTCTTGTCTAGTCTTACCACACATCCAACACAACATCCTCATCCCTGCTAAGCTTGTTTTATTCTCGTGTTGGTTCTTTACCTCCCAACACTCCGCCCCATGCAACACCACCAGTCTTACAAATGTGCAATAAAAATTTCTCTTCAACTTGAGTGGTTCTTTTGTATCACATAAAGCACCTCCATTTCAACCAACCCCACTTGAATTCGATGGTTTACACCTGCTTCTATTTCTCCGTAATTTTGTACATGGACCCAAGAAATTTAAACCGTGTAACTTGTGGTATGACATTATCTCCAACTTTAATCTCAAGCTAGAAGTGTTTCGCCTTTTGCTAAAATTGCATTCCATACACTCTGTCTTGCTTCTAATCAGGCGTAAGCCATTAGCTTCTAGGGCTTGTCTCCAATTAACATACAGTAATAGCAAAATCATAGTCACCTACCCTTATACGTTTTTCCAGCTGCAATCTTAATGTAAGGTCTTCAACTTGTTTTTCAAGCTTATTTTTGGCATCTTGGAGAGCCCCTGTTTCTTTTGCAGCCTACAGCCAAAAAAGCAAAAAATCTGAATCACTAAATGAGAACATAAAAAGAATACAGTCGCCAATGCACAACCAATTAGTCATAAGATTTATAGTTTTAAACATATAAAGTTGGCACATTCCACTATCTTATTTTCGTTCAAAATCATATAAAGTTGACTTACTGTTGAAGCATATAAAACTTACTGCTATGAATCTCAAGCTAGTTCTCTTTTAAGGTTCAATGATCACAGTAAGTTATATCTTGAGTTCTATCAGTAATATGATATTTATAACTCACAACTTTACTTAAAGCATATATTCATTGCCGGAGTCAAAGGATTAACAGGTTAAGAGAAGGTGTTTACCATCTTGAGTTTCCGCAGTTGTCGCCGGGCAACTTTTCCTCTCCATGCACATTGTGTTGCAATTGCTGCCTTCTTTAATTTCATGAAGTTATGTAGTGCCAAGTATTTCCTGCAGTGGCTCTGCACGACAAAAATTCATCTGAGTTGGAAAAGTTTTTTGAACCAAAATAAATAAACTTAAGCAATAATGACTTTGTAATTTGTATTCAATGGATGAACAACAATAATAGTAAAAATGTTTAAAATATCTTTTAATGATAGCTCTTCAAAATACACCCTACCTGAATGATAATTGCTGCGCTAGTCCTCCTTCTAGAGTAAAGCTCACACTGAGCAGCCATCACCCGCATACCAGTCTGGATAGAGACAGCAGAGGCATACAATTCTTTGTACGCCTTCTTAGCAATATGCATCCGGAAACACCTTTGAATGAGCAGACTAGAAGCCTCCCGCCGCAATCCCTCAAAAACTTGCCGAGCAAGTTGTCCTGCAATCAGTACAAAGCAAGACATCAGACATCAACAGTCTAAGTTATTCCCCAATTCCATAATGTGAGCTAACATCTTAAGAAGCAATGAGCAGAGACCTCTGCATGCAGCTTGAATCTGCAAAGCTGACAAACGAAGCGAAATGAAACTTTGACGTGCCAAGTAGGAACGAACTTTCCTCTGAATAATGCTTGCTGACTTTCCCAAAATCTCACTTCTACGGGTATCTAGTTCTGCCATTTGACCAGCTCGAAGAAACACCTTTGTTTTACCAATCTGTGCCAATAGCCGTTAAAATTAGTTAGAAAAAGGTAATATAACCTTCTATGGCCAATCTGCAATCACTAAATGCAACGGTAAACATTATAGAAGTAACTACAGAGGCGAATTCTTAGCAATTCAAGTTCGTTACACACATGACAAATACATGAAATATGATATTCCTAAACCCAAAGTACACTTTCAAAATCTACACCCAGCAGAATGGTAGTGAATGTGAAGCATGCAAAGAAGATGGAAAAGGAAATATTACCAATTCTCCAAGCAACAATGAGCATAAAATAAAAATAAAAAATTCCACAAGAATTAAATGTTCAACCACATTGTATTGGTTACCTGATAACCTTCAAGCCGAACATTCTTTAGGATCCTCTTGCATGCAGTGACCTCATCAGAACTAACAATTAAAATATGGAATAAGTAAACATTTTCAGAATAACATCTAAGATTCCTGATAAGGAAGAGGAACAGCATAGATACCTTCCATCTAATACTTCAGGAGCAAGAAGGCCAAATCGATCGATAAATTCATCAAAGGCTTTTCTAGTGGGATAACCAGCACAGCTAATCCTGATTGCCTCCATAACTCCCTACAACCAGGTGAACTATCTTAATAAGCATAGACTTACATATTATGGTTGACCTTCAATTACAACATGAGTCAATGGTAAAAAAAAGGATAAAAATGGTAGCAGTCTTACCCCACAGCGCAGTTGCAGCAAAACATTTTTATTCTCAAAAATTGCCGGCTTAAGAAGATTATTGGGTTTCACACATCGAATATAGTGTGGTTCAGTGGAGCTTAGAGTTTCAAGTAAAGATTGCAATTGTTGCTGCAGGACATAATAAGAGTTGTTACAATCCCAATGATTAAGCAAGACAAATTAATTGTGTTTTTTTTATAAATTCAAAACACCTTAAATCTGGAACCTATTGAAGAGAACTTTGATTGTTTGGAAGTTTCCTCAGGTGAAGGAGGAAACAAGCCTGATACAAAGGGACATGTGGAAGCATAAAGAAGTGACTGGTGTTCTGCAACAACATAATCTTTGTTCTTGTCAAGGAAGAATTCAGTTTGATAAGTAACCTACAGAAAAAGAATAAACAAATCAGATCTAGCATTGTTGACATATATTATATAATATATGTATCCTATTTATTATATTTCTAAGCTAAAATTACAATTTTAACAACTTACATCGCCAGCATAATGGCAAATTGTGAAGTCACTAGGTGATAATTTGGGCTTGCTAAACCTTTTATGGTCTTTGAAGGTCTGATACAGCTTTTGGGAAAAAGTTTCATGAGTTGATCTAGGAAACATACTGCATAAACAAACACATACAACTAACTGAGCATCCATAGAAATAATTGAAACAAATATACAATATTTGGGTTATCAGTACAAAGTGTACCATGCTTCGTCCAAAAGCGAAATAATGCCACCAGGTTTCTGAAAATGAATGCAAGACAATTCCAAAGTTAAAGAGATTTCAAATGATAATAAATTCATTAATGACAGTACCAAACAAAATCATATCACTAGTCTGTCAAAAGGAAAAATGGAAAAATTATGAATAATTCTCAAGCCAATTTATCTCTTTGATATACAGCCACCCATATTAAACCGAGCTTGAGAGTTGAATTATGACCATAACTAATCACCAACACATTTAATACATACTACCTTTGTCCTAAATTATAAGTCACTATGGTAAGTGAAAGAGAAATTAATATAATTGGAATAAGGGAAAGTAATAAATAGTAAAAGGTATGATAGGAAAAGAAACATTAATGTTTCAGTGATATTGTAAAACGACTTAAAACTTGGGACGGAGAAAGTAATATTTATCAAGAATGAATATCATATATAAAATCGTGCAGCATGAGATAAAGCAATCAACATAAAGATTTCAGATTGAGAAAGAAAAACCTTTTCAATCAGATCCAGAATATCTTGATTATCCACAAATTCAATGTAACTCCAATCAATTTCTTCTTTTTTGTATTCTTCTTGCTCCATTTTGAAAACATGCTGTAAAACACAATATTTGAGCTCAACAGTAGCATGTCGAATAAACAAAAAGATGATGTCATTGCCTGTTTCAAATAAACAAGCAATTGTAAGGGGAAAAAATCTCTCTTTCATAAATTTACCTGATTAAAATGTTGCTGAAGCTTTTCATTTGTCAAATTAATACAGAATTGCTCAAAACTGCAAAGTACACATGACAATCAGGGATAATATACTTAAAAAAAAAACAGGGATAATATACAAAATCGCAAAACTAGCAAAGGGGTTTATAAATTATAATAATCTGCAAGTTTATTGGAGTAACTGTTCACTTGAAGAGACTGATCTCTGCTAATTACACAACAGAAGTTATACTAGTTACACACCTGTTATTCTTGAAACTCTCAAAACCGTAAATATCCAGCACGCCAATTAAGGATTTTGACTCAGGATCTTGACCAATGGAATTATTTATGGTATCAACTAACCTGCAAAAAAATGACCGATAGTTACTGAAACGAGATTTATACTTCGAGCGAATTGACCAAATTTGCCAATACGTCAAATCATGTTTCGTAAAAGTATATCTGACCAATCTGCTCACAGAATTACCAGTCAAACAATCTTGTGTAAACAATCTTAGCCAAAGCATCTCGACTGAGTGCAGCAGCTTCTGGATCCAGCCATTTTGTTATTGTTTCATCGCGAGTAACAATTACACGTTTGCAAAGAGAATCTTCAAGTGCCTTTGCATCACACCTGAATAATTTTTTTTTGGTCAAGGTGGAAAAGGAAAGAAAGATAAAACTTGAAACAGTGCAAATGTTCAATGTTTGCTCACATGAAAAGCTCAGCTGCAGTCTGTAGGTGGAACTGGGACTTTTCATCTTTGGGCATAGACGAATCTATCTCCTCCCCTTTCACAAATTCAATGTTCCCGAGATGCAAAATAGCAGCCACAACTTGAAATATTGCATCCTGGAGAGAGGTGTGCGAAGTGGAAAAACAAAGCATTGAATCATAGATCATAGTTGAAGAAACTAATCGTGAAACTAAAGAAACTCACAATAAAAATACCTGATCCTCAATACTTATTCCAACAACATCCATTGCTCTCCTTATTGCGATATATTCTTTAGCTTCATCAAGCCCTTCCAACTCGTAGCAATTTGATTGATTCAGATAATGAAATGTTCTTGGATGTCCTAATTTGTACTTCTTAACAACCTGTAAATATATAAAACAAAGGACATGAAAAATTAAAGCACAAACCTCAAAATGCCAAGCATGAATTTATAAAGAACTTCCAAACATTCTACAGGTCCATTTTCATACAGTTTTTTCTAATGGTTAGTAACTCCATTTTAATTTTATGATCCAAATTCCAAGCCTGAAACAAATTAATATAAAAGGATCTTGTTACCTCTGCAGGTGCAGCACAGAGCATGTAGAAACAATGATAATTCCTCTCAGGATCTGACAGCTGGCAAACACGTGATCTTTCCAGCAGATAAGTTCTGATAGCAGCACCCGAAATTCTTCCTTTTTGATCAAATTGAATCTCCACAAACTTACCAAAACGACTGCAAAAGTCACAGGTGAGAAAATAAAACAAATACGATATGCCATAAAAATTTGCGCTATAAGCAGAACACTTGTTAATTTCCACCTTGAATTATTGTTCCTGACAGTCTTTGCATTGCCAAAGGCTTCTAGGACAGGATTTGACTGCAAAACAAGGAAGAGGGGGAAAAAAGTTCTACTTAAGTTTGTTAACGTTGTAAGAAACTTAGATGCTGAATAAGATTAACAAAATAAATAAATAGTCTGCGGTAGTCAAACCAGCTTGCCAAAATAGATTCGTAAGGACATAATTTTTGCACCTCAAGGACTTTTTGCTCAACAGTTCTACCTTCAGCAACTGCAGCTCTCCCACCCATGTAAGCAAGATATCGCATGAGTAACTTAGTAGTTTCTGTTTTACCTGCTCCACTTTCACCACTAACCAATATTGACTGGCTGATTCCCTCGTTTATCATGAACCTAAATGCAAAAATAATTTATATAGTTAGATTCTGTAACATAATAGCATGCTCAATTTACAGGACATATATGAAAGTTACCTGTACGCTGCATCTGCAACAGCAAAGGGGTGTGGACTTAACTCACCGAAAGCTACTCCTTTATATTGTGCCATCATATGACTATCATATAAATGAGGAAGCTTTATGAAAGGGTTCACAGCAATCAGTATATTCCCAGTGTAAGTCTGGAAGCAAAATGTTGATATTATTGCCCACATTAATAAAGCATGAAAACATGAGGATTTCTAATAAACAAAGATACGCAGCAGATGCAATCTCAGGAGAGTTAAGAATCCAAATGCATACATAAATTTCGTTGATATCATATCTCGATCTCAGATTATTTAGGACTCCAGGTTCGTGCAGGTACGCGAGCTTTGTCATATCATCCACTCCACTTGGTGGAACTTCAGTATCTTTATGATAAATTTTGGAAGCTTTAACAACAACCTGCACATTGCAAATCAGACATATGAAGGGAACATAATTCACAAAAGCATCGGAAATCTACAAATTCTGAGTTTAAAAAAAAATGCATATCTACACAATGCTATCCTTCAAAGATTCAAATAAATCAAAGCACTCGTGTAAAACTGTTAATTCAAAGAACAAAAAAAATGTATTATCGAAGGCCAAGATTAACGTTTAGCAAATATTACAAAATGCACTCACCGTCTTCCCTGAAGTGCAAAGGACTTTGATTTCCTCTCCATTGGCCCCCACGACCTCACCATCTATCCAAGCTATATCAGAATCCTCAATCCAAACATGGGTCCCAACAATGGGATTGGCAGCAGCAGCCTACAATACAAAGCATATCCATAATTACGCAACTAGGGTGAAACTCAAAAACACGTGGGTAAACGGAAAGGACAAAATCTCTATATTTGCAAATTTAGACCAAATTAAAAAACAAAAAAAAAAGCAGCTTTTTACAGTTAAGTCAACGAAAAAACTTAAATGAATCACCAACGTAATGGCGCCATATTTGCTTTTTACCCTTAAGTCAACGAAATAACTTAAATGAATCAATAACATAATGGCGACAAATTTACAAAGTTATAACCAGCAATGTCAATCCAACATGTACCAAAATCATAAGATTCCAGGCAAAATAACTGAAAATCAATATAAAATAAAGTATAAACCAGGCAATATAAATGTACCAAAAAGATAAACATAAACTATAAACCTTCCGAGACATCGGCTTTCTTTTTCTTCCGAAAACCTAATTAAGATCAAAATCACTACTACTACTACAGAATTGGATTAATACACTGTCAGCTCAAAATAATAAAGGGGCACATTAATAAAAAAAACATAACCACTAATCTGTTTTCTAATTTATATTTTATTATAGCAGATTAGTTGATAAACAAAGGTCAACAACAACTCCATTTGCATCAATAGAATGAAAACAACAACCCCATTATCCAAAAAACAATAATTAATTTGAACAAAAGGGAATAATGGAAGACTTGAAATTGACCAAAGCAGGAGCAGAAGAAAAAGAAAAAAAACAAATGAATGAGAAATGAAGAATACCATCACTGAGCTTGTAACTGGATCTAACTCCAATGGCTACTGAAAAATGAAAGATTTTTGCACTTTCGCGTCAAGTTTTGCAGCAAAAGTTTTAAAAATACAAACTTTATCTCCAAAATGTAGAAAAAATCAAAAGGGCAATGTGGATGATAAAACAATGAATGAGAGAAGCTTGAAATGAAAAAAAGTTCAAAACTTTAGAAGCATTGATTGAGTGCTATCGCTGCTATTTGATTTCAGAGTTTAGAGCGGTGTAGTATCATATACATATTTTCTTTTCTTTTTCTTTTTCTTTCATTTATTTATTTATTTATTTTATATTTTTACCAATTTTGGCTTCTGGCATAAAAAAAGTCAAATTTATTTATTTCTTTTTATTTTTGGAAATTATTTATTTCGATTTGGTTTGAAAAGAGAAACGATGTTGTTGAAATTTGTTAAAGGTAAGAATGAAACGTTTCCTTTGTTATGCAGGTGCTTTTCCATAAATGCCCATTGGTGTGTTGATTTATATTGTGCCTTTTCACGACTAGGTAGGTCACAATCAGACTCAATGTTGTTTTTGTCCAAAATCTAACGTTACATAAAACTAGTAATGGTTACAACACATTCTTTAAGATCAATTTTTTCAAATACTTTTACTTTTAGAATACAAAAAAATTATATAGATCTCATTAAATTTACATAAGACCCGGATGATTGGTTTTTTTTTTTTGGTGGTCGGGGTTCGAACTTCAACCTTATGTAGATCTCATTAAAATTATATTATGCATTGTTCATACCAACTGAGTTAGGCTCACGAGGACACTCCGATGATTGGTTTGGTAATACTTGTATGAATTTTATTTTATTCAATTATAGAGAATGAATATTTTTAGTTTATTCGCGAATTCATCTATCATGTTTAATTATTAATTTGAAATTTTGAAGTATTTTTGTAAATTCCTCATCCATATATTTAATAATGTCGAATATATGATTTTATTTGATGCACTCTATTAATTTAAATGAATGACCATCTTTTTGTTCCGTAAAACATAAAAAATAGAAAAACAAAAGAAAAATCATACGAAAGTTTAGTGTCAAGGTAGAAGAGGAAGAAATGTATTTATAAAATGACAAAAATATTCTTAAACACATATTTTTTTACTCAAGTTAAAATAATATTTAAAAATTGTGTATTATTGTATAAAGTATTTATAAAAAAGAATAAAAGCATGTTACACTAATTTAATTAATAATATGTAAGTCCTCGTGAGCTTAACTCAATTGGTATGGACAATGCATAATATATGCAAGGTTCGGGGTTCAAACCCCGGTTACCACCACAGAGTAAAATCAATAATATGTAAAATTATACAATTCGTTTTTTTTTTAAGAAACAAAATTAACCCATCTAAATTGGTATACATGAGACCTTAACGAGAAGCAAACTCCAACGTTTTAAGTCAATACCATCGAGTCAACCCAAGTGGGTTTACACAATTCGTCTCTTAAATGAGCTTCAGGTAACACCCTTGTCATTTACCTTTTTTCGATTTTAATCATCTATAAAATGTCCACATTGTGATCCTTTTTTACGAAAAAATATTTAAAACTCATCAAATTCATATCTTCATCATATAAACCAAAAAATCCAGATTCCAGTAGAAAAATCTTTTAAGACCAAAAATTCATAAACCCATTATTTTTATCTTACCTTATTCCATTTTTCAACCATAACCAAAATCAGAAAATAATCATAAAGAAATTCTAACTCGGTATCCAAACAAAAGTAATAAAAGAAAAATCAAAGTAAAAATGGTGAAAAATGAATAAGATTTGTTTATGTTGTTAAAGTGTTGGATTGATTGACGGAAGAGAAAGGGAAGAATATGAAGTTTTGATTAAATTCTGCATTTTTTTTATGAAGTTATGAATTTTATGATGATTTTTCTGAATTTTTTAGAGTTTTACAGATTTTTATGTTTTTTAATAATAAAAAATGATATTAGTGTTGACATTTTATAAAATAAAAAATAAAGGACAAAAGTGTTACCTGAAATAAAATTAAAAAACAAAAGTGTTATAAGTGATAGTTAAAGATACTTGCTTTCTTCACAAAAATAGCTTTTTTTTGTACAACTTTAGTTATTTTTTTACTTTTATTTTTTGGGGCAGAGATATTTGTTTTTTTTTAGTAGTTTTATTCATTTTTATGAAACAGTAGCATTTTTTTAGACAAAATATTTATATATATAACGACCCTAATCGATCTAAAGTAGTTTCAGAAGTTACGAAAACTGACGACATCCATATATTAAACCATTGTTTATTACACAAAAACAACTATGATTCCGGTAAGAGCAAAAAGAAAGAAAATGAAAAAATAACAAGTTATTGTTTTGCATTTGTCTGGTAAGTGTTGCAAACGTGTCTTCAAATTCATTTATGATAACAATCTATATCCGCTGTTTTGAAACAGTTCTTGTCTATCATCAACAAAACGAATTGAGTTTATATTTTTCAAAATTAAACATCAAGTTTCAAAATCCCTTCATATCCAATTCTTACAATTAGGGGTGGGAATGAGCCGGGCCGAGTCAGGCTTTGCTTAAATAGGCTAGGTCTAATTGAAAAACTAAGGCCTAAGCCTTGGCCTTTTACCTGTCAAAGTAGCTAGTGGTAGCATTAAGCACTGGATAAGCAACTGCATAGATTTCATTCATAAATATAATTAATTTTTGTTTAATAATAATACATACATATAGTATAAATATTTAAATATGCACTAATTATTTTTTAATATTACATGTCAAATAATTAAAGGGTGTCAAGTTCCTTAAGGCCTTTCATTAGAGTCAGAGTTAGCGCTCTTTACAAGAACCGCTTAGCGAATTATAAAGCGCCGGTAGTCGAAATCAATGTCTTATGCTCGCAAAAATGTTTTTTATTTTACACATTTGTGAAAGAAGAAAATAAAAAGTATTTAAAAGAATAGATGAAAATAAATTTGAAAGCAAATAAACAATTAACTTTTTTGATAGAGAAATGATATTTGTACAACCACTTTGTGACAACTTTTTGACAACTTTCTCTCTCATACTCACATTATTCTCTTATTCTCTCTCTTCCTTTTTCCCTCTCCATTGTTTTTGACCAATAAAAAGAGAGAAAAAAGAAGTTGTCACAAAAGTTGTATCAAATGGTTGTTCAAATATCACTACTCTTTTTGATATTCTCTTCTAATTTCAAAGTAGCAAATGATTTAGTATATAATTTTTTTCATAAAATAATAAAACGTTACTAAGGGTCCGTCTGGGTTAGCTTATTTTTTTATCTTATGAAAAATAATTTATACAAGTAATAAGATTTTGTGTTAATTTATAAGTTGTCACTATCGAAAATTGTTTTTTCTTTTTTTGAATAAGCTAAAACTGAATTTCAATAACCAAACCTCTTTACTTTGGTGTGCTAGAGAGAGACAAAGAGAAACATCGAGTTACATCATAAACAAGTGAGGAACATCTGAATGAAAGTAAAAAGAATTGTTACAAGAAATTTAAAGGATTAGTCCACCACGAATGGTAGTCACAAAAAATGTATTTTCATAACATGTTTTTTCATAAACTATGTTGACAAACTTATAAACAATAGAAAAAAAGCTCATTTATTTTCATAATTTGTTTTGCATAAGCTCAAAATAAACAGACTCTGAATCTTATGCTATTATTTATATAAAAAAATAATAATAACCCTGCTATTGAATAAAAAATAACAACACAGTACATAAGATGTAATAGAGGTTAAAATTGAGAATCTCTTTGTATTTCTGACATATATATAATATTTATTCTCTCACATGATATTAATACACAAAGAATAATGAAAATATGCATTCTTTGAATGATAAATTGATAGATCGTGCATGTAGTTGATGTTATTGTCCGTGATTGATATACATGACTTCAAAAGTCATATTTAATACATAAAAAATGTGACAGATATGTATTCTTTACAAGAGAAATTGGTGGTTCATGCATGTTGTTAGTGATTGAAATACATTTCAAAGTCGTATTTCGTTCACGATCATAAGAAAAAATTCATTGCATGTGATTTATCTAATATTCAATAAATGAAAGTTAATTATATATGAATTTTTAACGTAATTCGTTGGTGTATATTTTATTCAAATTCAAATATAAGAAAAAATATGCATTGCGAGTGTAAATTAGTTTTACATTGACGTCGAATATGAATGAATATTTAGAAGTTATTTTTAAAATAGGGTTACAATATAAAATTACATGGCAATATTATGGGTTCTTGTTGTAAAACTATTTTCCAGCATCAATGCATCTCCATCAAACTCTAATCTATACTATATATAAAGAGAATAAAGGTTTCAGACAGATTTTGGGCTGACTTTTTTTGTTGGTGTTATTAAAAAGATAAGAATTTTTGTTACATTTGTTATATTATTATTGTCATTGAAAAAGATAAATATGGTTCGTTGAGTTTGCTACATTTTTTTTAAATAAGAGTTTGTTATTTATAAGTC
>Ga0228711_1001238_pt1 | contig 36854 bp, 25 predicted proteins | sample MedpolnodulmetaG_2_FD_177996 | JGI IMG/M metagenome (GOLD analysis project Ga0228711, IMG submission 177996) | Root nodule microbial communities from Medicago polymorpha collected in Santa Monica, California, United States - brown nodules | ecosystem: Host-associated > Plants > Roots > Nodule... | reverse complement strand
TATACCCTCATTTTAATCCACCAATAAATTCTTATTTCACACACTTTATCTTTCCAATAAATTTAATATGTTATGTTTCTCCCGTAACAAACAATTATTATCTTTTTCTCCAACAAATTCCTATTTTTTTGCGCACTCTCTCTCATAACAAACAATTGTCAATTTTCTAAATATTGTGCACAACTTTTTAATTACTGTAAGTCAATATAAAAATAATTTCAACTTCACATTTATCAAAAGTTATGAAAAACTTAACTTTCTTCCAACTCCTTTAATCAAAGTTAATGCTTCAACTAATGCTAGAGTCACACTTGAAATTTTTAACAATTGTTACTTATCTTATTTATAGAATTTTAACTATTCTTGAAACCATTGTAAGACTAACCTACAGGGGCGTCTGGTTTTAAACAAAGGAGAGAAGTCCTACTCTACAAAAGAAATTGAATCGAAATTACAGCAGCAATGGAAGACTGCAGGAGCCTGGCGCATGATGTCCCTGGGAAGAGGGTATTATGAATTCTTCTTTGCTTCAGAGATGGATAAGTGTAATGTCTGGGCAGCGGGCACAGTTACCTTCAAACCAGGTGTCCTTAGGCTTTTCGAGTGGTCCAAGGATTTTAATATGCACACGCAACGAAACACTCACGCTCAGGTTTCGATTCGTCTACTAGAACTACCGTAGCAGTATTGGATGGAACAGACTCTCCGAGAGATTGCAAGTGCGGTGGGCACCCCTCTTGTGATCGACAATGCAACGTCAAAGCGACTGTTTGGACATTATGCAAGGATTCTAGTCGATATGGACTTCTCCCGTAAGATTTTTCATGAAATTGTTGTCGAGAGGGAAGGATATGCTTTCCCGGTTGCGGTGGCCTATGAATGGATGCCCGATTTCTGTTCTCACTGTCAGAATATCGTGCATAATGTAACTGTCTGCAGAAGATTGTACCCTAGGAAGGAACCAATAAAGGAAACATCAGCTGCCAAGGAACAAATAACACTTGGGAAGAAGCATATACAGATAACGAAAGCTAAATGGGTTCCAAGGACGGACAACCCTTCAAGTATAGGCTCCTCCCTGGCTTTTGGCGCAACACAAACCATTACTCCAGAACCGGTTCTTGTGGAAGAGGAAAGGGAAAGAAATGATGAACTTCAGCATGATATACATGTTTTCGGCCATAAAGAAACAGAAACAACAACCGCTTCATTGCAAATTGAAACAATTCAGAACCAAGGGGAAGCAATTCTGATCCAAGAAGAAACACATGATGCGCAGGAGGAAGTAGTTTCTGTCAGATCAGAGGCAACGCACACGGTTTTACCGACTCCTATGGTAACCTCTCATATTCTTGTACTCCAAAAGAATAATTTTAGTATGCCTCTTGAGAATGTTTTCGATGAGATAATTGAAAATAATATCGAGGGTAATTATATGCCTGTTTTATCTCCCGTAAAAAATACACATCTTGATATCAGTAGCATTGTGGCCCCGGATAATGCTAAGATTGATCTGGTGCTGCAGAAGGACTTAAACTTTATGCAGACTTGGTTGGCAAAGGCAGCAGAGACCGAAACACCATTTTTAGAGGTTGTTTCCAAGTCACAGAAAAAAAAAGAATTTACAAACTTTACAGAAAACTTCACTCAGAACCCGCTCTCGACCACCATCAAATGAATATATTATTGGAACATCTGAGGAATCGGCAACAATGATTCTCGGCTTGTGTTTGTTGTTTCATGACACAGTGTGGTTCTGGAGGAATTTGTTGTTTCATGACACGGGGTTGTTCACTTTGTTGCCTCCATCTTTGGGGGAAGATTTTGCTAGGGACAGGAATGGGATCCGAACTTTATTTCCTTAATTACTTTTGTTCCTAGTTTTCTGTATATATTTCTTTTTCTTTCGAGGGTATTGGCTTAGTCCCCCCTCTTTGTAATTTTTTCCCTTTTTTTAAATAAAATTTACGTATTGGAAAGGCGGTAGAGGATGGGGAAATCTGTTGGGTGCCAACCTAGTTGGGATGCTTCAGATTCTCTCGGATACCCAACCTTTCTCTTGGCCTTATCGAAAAAAAGAAACCATTGTTTGGAACAAAATTTTGTTTAAATTTGAAAATAACAACAAATCTTGTTTAAAAAAACAAACAAACTTTGTTTAAAAAAACAAAATTTTAATTTCCCAAATAGATAGCATTAAGTAGTTTTACTGAAAAAGATAAAAGTAATTGACAAAGGGTATAATTGACAAATTGCACCCTTAAAATACCAAAAAGACAGTTAAATATGAACGAAAAATTCACCCTAAAAAGACACTTAAAAAGGAACAAGGGAGTAGTAAGTAGGGTTCTCACAGTTCATATTTCGTTCCCGCATTGTTTAGTTTTTCTCAACCTCTCTAAACCGTTTACATCAGAATTCAGAATTAACAATATTTAGTAGAAAATAGTTTCCCGTTAAACTAAATTTTGCTATTACCATAAATAAGTCACAAGGGAAGACCATTCCCAATGTCGGAATCTATCATCCACGACATGTTTTCAGTCATGGTCAATTATATGTAGCTTTATCAAGAGGAGTTTCTCAAAATTCAACAAAAGTTCTCATTAAATAAGGAAAAATAGAAGGAAAAGCTGGAGACTTTACGAAAAATATAGTTTTTGAAGATATTCTTTTATCGCAATCATGGAAATGTTTCTTTTACATAACATGTCATTTATACATTTATGTTATGACCTTATTAATTACTATTAGAATAAATAATAAAAGATTATTATTTTATCTTTATTTTATATGCAGGCAAACTAAAATATGTTGAGTTCATAAATAATTTTTGTTATATGCCTTAACAATATTTTGTTTATAAATCAATGTATCAATAATTTTCATTAATATTTAAAAATTTAAAAATTTTAATCAAAATTATACAAACAAACATAATAAAATAATCACATGTGAAAGCGCAGTAGAAAGAGCGGACAGACAGGCACGATAGTGCCCGTCTTTCCACTAGTCACAACAATTAAATAAAGGTTATAAACATTAAAAGTTTAGGAAAGTAGTTAAAAAGGTTTATATGTTCTCAAAGGTAAAAGCATGGGTTAAATAATGAGTCAGTTATGACAATGCTTTGCTACGATATACATGGCAACCTGGTGGGCTTTGGAGTCTTTTAACTCATCCATCATGTTAAGCATGAGAAAACACACCTTTCGGGGTACAATCAAAGTACTTAACATGAAATATTACTTGGTTGGTCATCAGTAGATCTCCATCAGGGGAGAGGCTGAGTCGTGGCCTAGGACAAGAATCCTAGTTAGATCTTGGCACATCTCTAGGCATTTCCAAGATCTAGTTTAAATTCAAGTAGTCATTCTTGTTCTATTCTCCTTTACGTACTTTGGGACGTAACTCATATCAAACCAACATGTCCATTCCCATCTCATTTTAGTCTCAGGGAATTTGACATTAAAAATAAAAGGGATCTAGCTTTACTTTCAAAGATTGGCGTTAAAACAGTTTGTTTGAAAGAAGGTTGAAGCTATAGCTCTTTAAATCTTAATTAAAAAAATATCATAACCTCATCATGTCTAAACCACGAGAAGGTATTTATCTCATGAGGAGGTTAACCACAAAAAATATTATGGAAGATGACATAAATAATAACATGAAAAGCTAACTTTATAGTCAAAGAAGAGTTATGAATATATTACACTCAACATAGAATGAGGTGAGCTTGAAGCATCACCAAAGTAATCTTAACTATAAATCACTAAAGACTAGCACTCATACTTATTTATGAAAAAAGTGAGATAGTGTGAGAACTCTAGTGGCTGCTAACCCTAGTTAGAACTTGGTCGTTCAATTCAAGTAAACAAATTTCGGACCCTTGGCAACATGTGGTTGCCGTTTAAAAGTATAAGGTTAACCACTACAAGTTGTTCCCTTTGGTCATTTCAATTATGTGGTGTCCAATTATCTTATTTTTTCAATACATAGCATATTTTTTTAATCCTCGTACTACAAATGATTGGCACCAACTCATAGAACTTAGCCCTTAAGCAATGATAACACAAGGGTCCTATAATTTTGAACTTCAACGAGGTTTTATTCTTCTGAGTATCTCTAATAAGATTTTGAATGAGGCAAATGTTGTCGGTCCTCCGACTTGTATCTTTGGTTTTTGACCTAGTCCTTCAAGTTTTTCGATGTTTATTCTTTTTATTATTGAAATTGTTTTTCCAAAGTGTTGCAAATGATCATAGGTGATAACTTTAGGGTGCCAACAAAGTTGAGATCTCATCTTTACGAGTAATTACCAACAAAAAAAAAAATCATCAATCTCATGCGTAAAGCACGAGTAATTACACCAACCATATATATATCAAGCCATTCTTTTGCGTAGTTTCTTTTTCGTTTTCCACAATTTTCTTCATCGGAGTTAATCATATTCAAAACAACACTAAATGTCAGCATCTCTCAGATCTATAGGGAAATCCTCTTATCATTTAGTTTACTTTCAATCATTATAAGCCACAATAACTAAGGTCTATTGATTTGAGATCATATAATATTTAAATTCACAACTTCAAACAGTTAAACGTACAGCTCAAAAAAAATTAATATAAAGATCTTGTTTTTATTAATTTAGGACATCACCCAAATAAATATAAAATTACAATCTCAAGAGAATTCAAAGGTTCTTAAATCCTTTGAAATCCATATCATGTTTTGAATACACTATATATCTTTTTGATGGCATGTACCTGTAACAGAGCTTATAGGAACAAAAGGAAAGGATGAATCCGAAGCATATGCAAATACATCGATATTTCTAGGACTCAATAAATGCCCGTTATATAAGAGGCAATTATCACCTATCTTTTTAAGAATTAACGGGTCAACACCCTCAAAAGATTGAAACCCATTACAAGACAACATTATTTGGCTTTGATCACAAATGCAATTGTTGATAACCTCTACCCTCCATAGAGGCTTGCCAGATACTACTTGCCCAGTGTTTGTTTGGACAATTTGAAGGCTGTTCAACGGACACATTTGGCCACATGATCCTTAAAAGAAAAATTGGGTCAAAAACTAAAGTGGAAAAAAAAGTATAGTTATAAGAGCATAGTTATAAGAAAGTACATGAAAGAAAAGAAGATTATGGAAACAAGATACTTGAATGTGGTTAAAGGAATTATAAGAGCGTACCTTTGATAACAAAAGCAAGGAAGATTATGGAAACAAGATACTTGAATGCGGTTGCCATTCTCCTTTGTTGCTAACTCTTGTAGCTTTGGTTGTTATTTATATTTGAAAAACTACTAAGTCCTTGAGCAAGGAAATTTGACTATTTTTTTTTTTTTTTATGAAAAGTTGACTAAATATTTCAATAACAACAAATACAAGGAATCATGACATAGTATAAGGTTATTTTTTTTTATTTTTTTTTTATTTTAACTAATAAAATGGTAGAAACAAATTCCAAAAGAAAAAATAGACAATCATTTGGGACGGAAATAATATATATTTTTTAAAAGAATATATTATCCCTGTCCCACAAAGATTGTCACATTTGTTCATTTTACATACACTAAATAAAAGAAAGAGGATATTTTTTTTACAAAATTATCATTATTAAGTATTGTTGTATTCGATTATAAGATATAGTTCAACCAACAATGCCGATATTACGGTAAATTTGATATGGCGTTTATCACATTATCTATAGATAATAATAAAAAAATATGATGTATTCACAATTATCGTAAATACAAAGTAAAATATATTTACTTAAAATAATGTAGAAAATATTGAATTCGGTTTCACACTTTTTTTTTCTTTCAAATGTCACCCTCATTCTAGAATGGAGGAGTACATGTCCTTAAATCAAATCTTTTAATAATTTCAATGTTAAATGTTTTTTACATAATAATCCTTTCTTAAATATTTTATAATACATTTTGGTCAAACGTTTGAGATTTTATTTTTCTTATCCGTTATGCAAGCTATAGAAAATTTATGAAAAATAAAATAAAAAATTATTTCTTAGTAAAATATTTTGATATTAATAGTTTCATCATTTACCATGAGAGATTTATAATATAATTTTATAATATAGCTTGTAATTATAAAAATATTTAGTTAAAAAGTCAATAACTTTTGACCAAAACAAAAAAAGTCAATGACCTTATTAAGTACTAATTTACCTCTTAAAAAAAAACCAATTTACCAACAATAACGTTAAATGTAAGAATATTATTTCATTTAAAGATATTAAGCTATATCTATACTACATATAAAGAAAACTACCCCTTTCAACTCTTTTGGGCTTGTCTTATCAAAAAAAAAAACTTTTGGGTTGTATTTTTCTTTCTAAAAATGCCCTCAACTTTCAATACAAATAACACATGTAACAAATAGATAAGAATAAATTTAAATATTAAAATAAAAGTGTAACAAACATAAATGTCCGGATTTTTCTTTTATCATTTAAAAAGTGTAACAAAGTAGATGATTGTATAATACTTACTTTTTCATTATCCAAATTATACCCTTTTTTTTTACAGAAACAAATTTAACTATTATCATTAATCAAACAATGTTCAATACAAGAAGGATAAGAATTAAAAATACGGTGACTAGCCCAAGAACATGTCGCCCTAACTAAAGTATGAGCAACCATGTTCACTTGTCTCCTAACAAACTTCACCTTGAAGTTGGAATGTAAAGATAACTGATAACTAATACTAGAAATAATAGCATAGAATTCTGAATCACCATGGCCCGGAGACAATAGAGCTTGTACTAAAGTAGATGAGTCGGACTCGAAGACAACCCGGTCCCACCTGTTAGCATCAGCAAAGTGAAGGGCCTAGAGTATGGCTACTTCCTCCCCCTCCAAAATGGTCATATTTTCCCGCTGCCATTTCGTTTGAGCTCGAATAAATTGCTCACGGGAGTCTCTAACACAACACGCAAAAGATGTAATATGGTTACGGTCATGGAACGCGGCGCCCACATTGCACTTCAACCACGTCTCGGTCAGTTTCTCCTAAACTTGCACTCTATTCTGCCCGTGTTGCACAACCGGTGGTGAATGATGTTTATGAACCTCTTGCCATTGTTGACATGCATCTAGTGTTGTCATCCCAATGCTCATTGAAGTGTGATGAGCATCATTCCAAATAACATCATTACGTGCAGCTCAAATTTGCCAAAGAAGTAAAGCCACCAAACCAGCAATGTCTCGGCTTGCTGAACGACATATATCAAAAACAAAATTTGCCAAACTACTCACAGTTCTAACTCGCGGTCGCAGCACAGTCGAAAGCCCTGCCCAATGCCAACTCTCACGCGCCACCGTACAACCCACAAAAGCATGCCAATCATCCTCAACAGTCGTATTACACCAGGGACAGATCATCTCACATTGTACATGTCGTGATTGTAATCGAAGACGCGTCAAAACACACTCTTTGCAAATCCTCCATAAATTACGAGCTTTATGAGGGGAATTCACCTTCCAGATTTTATGCCACTCTCCTTCAACATGGGATCGATCAGTATGTAGCAACTTCATCATAGTCAGTTTATAACCACTCTTAACAGTATACCTCCCGTTACGTTCCATCATCCATGTTATTCTATCTTTCTGAACTTCCACAATCAATGGTGTATCGAGAATAGCTTGCACCATATCATCTGGAAACAAAGATTCAATCTTATCAATATCCTAAACTCGTTCCTCGGCAGCTATCAAATCAGAAACACTCAAACTATGCACACCTTGGCTTTGTGGGGATTGAATCCAACTACCTTGAACACCTCGAACCCATGGATCGTTCATCACGCTTATCTGCTGTCCATTTCCAACTGTCCACCTACATCCATATAAAAGTAACTGACGCGAATTTCAAATACTCCTCCAGGCAAAGCTCGGGTTATTACCAAGTTTAGCACCCAAAATGAAGAACGGGGGAAGTACCTCGATTTAAAAACTCTAGTAACCAGAGATTCAGGCTTAGACATAAAACTCCATCCTTGCTTAGCTACCATAGCGAGATTAAAAGCTTTGAAATTCCTAAACCCCATTCCACCAAATTCTTTGGGGCATGCTACGTGTTCCCATGCCATCCATTTGATCCCACTAATGTTACTCCTTCCTCCCCACCAAAACGCATTGATCATCTTCTCAATATCATCTATAACTGAATTTGGCAGAAGATAAATACTCATTATGCATGAAGGAATATCATGTAACACAGATTTGATCATAACTTCCTTACCTGCCTTTGATAATGCTCTTCCCTTCCACGCATTTATTCGATTCCAAATATGATCTTTGATAAAAGAAAAAACGGACCTCTTATCTCTACCAATCATCGAAGGTAATCCCAAATACTTTCCAGTACCCATCACATGTCGGACACCAATAATACGTGACAAGTCCTCATGCGCCGCCTCACTCATATTGCGACTGAAAAACACCTCAGACTTTGATGAGTTAATTTCATGTCTAGATGCTTCCTCATAAGTTTTAAGAATAGTGAGTAAAGGTTGTGCTTCCACCACATTGGCCCTACAAAACAACAAACAATCGTCTGCAAACAACAGATGGGACACCACTAGTGCGCCGCGACAAACTTGTATCCCATGAATATCACCTCTATTTATAGCCTTATGTATTAGAGTTGAGAGGCCTTCTGCCACCAATATGAATAAATAGGGTGATAATGGGTCACATTGGCGCAACCCTCGACCGGGTACAATAGGCCCCACCCTGTCATAGTTCATAAGCACCGAATAAGTAACAAAGCTAACACACATCATCATCCACTAGATCCATTTCTCACTGAACCCCATTCGTAGAAGCACACCACGAAGAAAACCTCAATCCACTCTATCATAAGTCTTGCTAATATCAATCTTGAGAGCCAATTCCCCTCTCCATCCCTTCGTCTTCCTCTTCATTGAGTGGATTATCCCAGTAGTTATTAATGTGTTGTCCAGTATAGAGTGGCCCTCGACAAATGTTGATTGGTTCTGAGACACACATTCATCCAAACACCGTTTTAGTCGATTAGCGAGTAACTTTGACACCATCTTATACAACACATTACAAAGAGATATAGGCCTAATATCCTTCATATTATCTGGTTCTTTGCACTTCGGGATTGAGCAAATATTTGTTTCTGTAAGGTTTGAAGGAAAGTAACCGCTATCCAACCAAGAAGCCATTGCCTGAAAAATATCATCGCCACACACATGCCAAAATCTTTGATAAAATGCTGGATTAAAACCATCTGGACCTAGGGACTAATCTGGTTGCATCTGAAAAAGGGCTTGACGCAATTCTTCTTTTGTAATAGGTGTTGTAAGCATGATATTGTCATCCATCGAAACAGATTGGCTCATCAAATCTAACATCGGTTCATGAACACCTGCATTCGTAGCAAATAGTTGCTCAAAATAACCTTGTACCACAATACACATATCTTCTTGTGATGTAGCAGTCCTCCCGTCATCCGTGCGAAGCTTACAAACTGTCTTCAATTTGTCGCGGGCTACCGCGGATGCATGAAAGAACTTTGTATTCATGTCCCCTTCCTTCAACCAGTGCATTTTCGCTCTCTGCTTCCAAAACGCCTCCTCTTGTAGAAGAAGTCGAGCATGCTTCTCTCGGGTTGCAACATAATGCGTAAGCATCATACCATTTGGCTGGGCACGTAGTTCCTCTAAAAGACGGACACATTTGTTAATTTCTTCCTTAAACCGAACTCTCTTCCTTCTACCCCAACTTTGCAACTTTGTAGAGCAATTCACAAATCTATCACCGAGCTCCAACCCCGTATTACCACCCCAACCATCCACCACCACCTCCTCAATATCGTCCTCTAAGAGCCAACTGTTTTCAAATTTAAAAGAATAATTATACCTCTGACGAACTGTAGGTATAATATCAAGTAATATTTGAGTGTGATCTGAGTGAGAAGTAACCAAGTTTGAAAGTTTGACTTCTGGAACACGTTGGAGCCATTCGGAGTTTCCCATAGCCATATCCAATCTTTCTTCTAGCACTCGATTAGTACCTGGACTCTTGATCCACATAAATGGATGTCCATGCAATTTAATATCGGATAAGGCACAATCTTCAAAAAATCTAAAATGAGTTATTTTCTCAATATATGGCCTTGTTTGGTTTGAGCTTATGAAAAACAGCTTATGTAAATAAATAAGCTTTTATAAACGATTTTTTCATAAACTACCTTAAACACTTATAAATAATGCATAAAAATTTATTTATTTGCATAAGCTGTTTTATATAAGCTCTAAAATAAGCAAATCCAATCGAAGTATAAAAATATATATAACTTAAATTGTTTTAAATTTGACTTCAAAATTTGATTTAAGGTAAGGTTTGGGGATTTTGTAAACTTCGTGTTATATCTAAAATAAATTTCAATAATCATACATACATAATATGGGTATAAATGAAGCGATAACAAAGTCACAGATAATAAAGAAAACGTAGAAGATCAAAAATCAGATAAATCTTTATGGAAGAGGAATTGCATGTTTGAAATCCTTCTTGTAAACTTCATTGAATGTCCCCCTCCTTCTGAATTTGAAGCTCCATCTTCCGCAAATCCTCCGATGATAATTTCTTTGAATTAGGTCAATCTACAAAATTCCAAAATAGAAAAATTCATCTCAGATATGAGAAGATGAAAAAGCAAAATTCAAAGAACAAATATAAATTGGTTGCACGAAATAACATCCTAAATTAAAATTATGCAAAAACTATCTATAACACATGGCAAACTCTACATAAAAATTTAGTTATATTGAGTATCTAAGTTTAAAATATCTCAGCTATAAAAATAAAAACTAAGAGAAACAAACTCTACATAGAACAACTTTTACAAAATGTACCTACATTAGAGTAAGCTTTGGAAATGTCTCTTTTAATTACTTCTTGAATGATGTAGAGTTGAAGGATATGCAACTGTTGAGGCGGAAGTATATTTGGTATCGTCCAAATGGCCGGTCTGTGAGCCGTATTGATAGAGCTCTCGTTTCAACGGAGTGGGGTGAGAATTGGGGAAGTCTGGCACTTCGGGTTTTTCCGAGGGATGTGTCGGACCATTGTCCATTGGTTTTAAAAGTGGATGGTTGTGATTGGGGGCCAAAACCCTTTATATTTAATAACCATTGGCTTGATGACCGGAACTTCAAGAAGATGGTAGAGGTGGAATGGAGAAACCAAGAGGTGAATGGTTTGATGGGTTTAGTGTTGCATTCAAATGGGAGCCCAACGGAAGAAATAATCATTCAACGTGGTTTGAAACAAGGCAATCCTTTGGCACCATTCGTTTTCCTTCTCGTTGTGGAAGGATTTAGTGGGTTGATGTCGAATGCGGTAAATCGTGAGCTTCGGTGTAAATAATCCATTGGAGTTTATGGGAATGACGTGTAATTTCTTGAATTGTAGTGAAAGATCCATTCCTTTTAATTATTTGGGCCTTCTGGTAGATGCCAATCCCCGCGGAAGAAGGCAACTTGGGAACCTTTGTTTGAGTAACTAAAAAGTAAGCTAATGTCTTGGGGGAGTAGATATATTAGTTTGGGAGGTAGATTTATCCTTTTAAATTCGGCGTTGAATTCGGTGCCTATTATTTATCTCTCTTTTTTGACGTTGTCGGTTTGTGTGTAGAAGTTGATAGTGAGACTCCAAAGGAAATTTCTTTGGGTTGGTGTGAGAGGCGGTAGGAAAACTTGTTGGGTGAGATGGAGGATTGTGTCCCAACCCAGACACAAAGGATGTTTAAGTTTTAGAGACGTAAAATTGATCCTTATCGAGAAATATTGTCTGAGGATGAGTGGTAGTGTTCACATCAACATGGAGGTGCTGCCTGCGTTTGCGTCAACTTGGTCGAAGGATTTGGTCTTCTTGGAAAATGCGAGTGGGGTTAATTGGTTTAAGAGGGAGGTGGTCTTTAAGGTGTGGGAAATGGAATGGGTACGAGATTTTGGACTAATATGTCGGTGGGAAAACAACCGCCTTGCTGTACTTTTCCACGTGTATTCACTTTTTCTAATCAAAAGGAAATGTTGGTTGGAGAGCTGAGCACACGGAGAGAGGGGCAAAGTTCGTGGTCATTATCATGGTGGAGAGTGTTGTTCTTGTGGGAAGAGGAATTTGTTACAAATTTGTTGGCATTGGTAAATGGTTTCCGGGGGTTGGTTGAGGATGATTGTTGGAGGTGGTTATCGGAGGATGGGGGGATTCTCGGTAAAGTCTTGCTATACTTTATTGGAGAGTCTTTGTTTATTAGATGGAGGGGTGAATTATGAGGAGGAAGTGGTTTTTGGGCACCTTTGAAAAAGTCTGGCGCCGTCTAAGGTGGTGGCCTTTTCTTGGACGTTATTGCTTGATAGAGCCCCAACAAAGGATAACCTTAGGAAGAAACGGATTTTGGGTTAGGATGCTTCATCAAATTGTGTTTTTTGTGGAGGTGTTGAAGAGTCGGCAACCCATCTTTTTCTCCATTTTGAGGTGGTTTCTAGAATTTGGCTTAAGGTGATGTCTTCGATACAAATGAGTTTAATTCTCCCCCAAATCTTTTTGTGCATTTGGATTGTTGAAAAAAATGAGTTGAGTAAGAAGATTAGGTGGGGTACTTGGTTCATTTGGCATCCCGTAATTTGGTCTAAGCGAAATGACAGAGTCTTTAACAATTGTGTTAAGGAGGTGGATGAGACTGTGGAGAGCATTAAGGTCCTGTCACAGTGGAGTTTAAGCTGCCTAAAAATTGCGGTATTCTTGTATTATAGGTGGTGTTGGAACCCGAGGGATTGCCTTTCTAGGTAGTAGCCGGCATCTTTGGTTTGTTGTGTTTTTTTTTGGGTATGTGGTTGAGTGCTGCTGTTGGTTTGCTGTTTTTGAGCGTATTTAACTCGGGGTAGATTGTCTCAAAGATAAGATGCATGTGAGATCAAGTAAAGGTCTTGATAAAAGTTAATAAATCCTTGATATGAGCAAAGGAAGAGCAACACTTTTCCATCTGAGTTTTTAAATAAATTTCTTAAAGCTTGGGATCAGCTCTTGTAAAATCTTCATGTGTGCTTTAATCTTCATTTAAATCACACTTTTCTACCTGAGAAGAAGAAATCAGGTTCAAATAAAGTGAAAAGCAAATCAATCAGGTCTACCTTTCATATAAAACCAAAAAGATGCTACATTTTGCTCTTCTAATTTGTAATCCAACTATCACCATCGCAAATGCATCACTTGACCGATTATATAACTAAGGAAAATTTAAATACTAATAAATAGAATTGTGGATTGCATTGAATGAAATACCATAAATCAAACAGTCATGTTGTATTTTTTTTAACAATTCCTTCAAAAATAAATGTTGTATTTTTATTTTCTTTGTTGTGGACTTGAGTCATGTATGTATAAGAATTTTGTAGACTTGAAACTTTGAGTAACATACAACTGTATGTAGTTTATAACAAATATTAGCATTATTTTTGTTTTGGTAGAATCCGTCAATTTTGATTGCGATTTTAAAATTTTTGATTTTTCAATCCTATATCGATTCTACAAAATTAGTTGAGTAAAATCCTTCGATTTCGATTGTGATTTTATGATTTTTTTAGCTTGTGATTCCCTTTGGATCTGAGGAAAAATCCTGATTCTGACAACCTTGGTTAATATATATTTTAGAGTAAAATTAATTTTAGAAAAGTGGAAAACTTGAGCTAACTTTCATGGAGAAAAAAAACCCATAATCTAACAACTACAAAGTCTTGTCCTACTATGTAAGGTCAGATATATGGGATCAAACGACGCCATAAATAAATAAAAATAGCGGCATCCATTAGGGAGATTTTTAAGACAATTAAACTTTTCATGAAAAATCTTCAGTATCTGGCATGAAGAATAATTGTATTTCTTTGTTAAATGACAAATAATTGTATCTTTTGGTTCCAATACAGATAAACATCCATATAAACTCATTCAAGTATTATTGTCATTTGAATCACATTCCTACCAATCAAGTACCAGTATAAAAGAAAGTAGAAAAATAAGATGTAAAATTGAGATAGCCTTTGATAGCAGTGTGTTCCTCTTAATCACTTTTTTTATAACAATTCATGCCTTTGATAGCCTCCCAAAGTAGATACTTGAAAAAGAGGTTGGTAGAAATTAGGCTAAATTACACTAGGGTTTTAAGTTATTTAATCGTAATAAATTGGTGAAAATGTAGATATAATCAAGTGTTAACCCAAAACATAAGAAACAAATCAGATCTCTAAAATATAAATAGAATGGACTACAATATAACCATACAAAATTTAAGGAAAGCAAAACAAAGCAATGGAAAACAAGAATTCAGTGAGATATATAATAGCAATTTAACGTAATAGTACAAAACAGAAATTCAGAACCACCAATTTTTTATGATCCAACAAATCTCTTTAATCAGGGGAACCACAGTGAAGAAAGGTTAACGAAGTAAGAGAAGTCTCATAGTCTCTTAACTATGATTTCCTTGATTAAAAAAATTCAATGGATCAAATGCTGCCACTTTTTTTTCTTGGATGTTGAAACAAGATGAATTCTTTGTGGTAGCACGTAGACATGTATTTATGGGGTAAAATTTAGGGTTTCACCTCCACTAGCAAAACGGGCTAATTAGTTCACTTTGAATAGGCCCAAACCTGACTATAAAAAAAAACTAAAAAGCTTGAATTATTTCTTTGACCAAAAATACATCTTAAATTATTTAAATTTTTTTTATAAAATAAATTATGTTATTTCTCATTTATTAAAAATTAAAAATTAAAAAAAAAACAATGGTATCTATGTCAAGGTTTATATGGATTTATTCCTCAAACCCCATCTTTTCCGCAACCCTCAAATGACATATATTTCAATTTTCTTCTCTTATTTTTTGGTATTAATCCCACGGGATTCCAGGGAAAAAAGACCCGAACGGTCTGAAGTTCAACCAAGAGTTAAGTCAAGTCTAACCAAAAAAAATTTAATGGTAAAGTCTAACCAAATTTGTTTTCTTAAATGTTCTCAACAAGAAATCTTCAAAATCTCATTCTGAAATTTTAAATTCAAAATTTTAGAAATATAAATTACACTCTGAAAGTTTCAAAAATTGTACTGAATGACGAGTAGAGAAATGATCTCTAATCCTCTTGTTTGTGTGTGTGAGATTCATATTTATCAAATTTTAAATAATATTAATCGTTAACATTTTTAAATTCCATCATCACCATTTGCTAAAAGCTCGTTCTATTCACAAGAGAGGATCTACATTTTGTTTCTGGATCTACGAACAACTTTTGCGATCTCTTTTCTATTAACAGAATGGCATAAGATATTCTTTGTTTAACAGTGTTTTCATAATCTCTCAAGGTTGTGAATGATTCTACACACTTGTATATATTCACAGCTTTTCATTCTCATATATCAAGTAGTCATTATTACTTGAAAGATTTTGGCTGTTGATCTTGAGAAGTGGTGCTCAACACAGTTTTTGTTGATCACGCTTTAACAGTTAACACACAAGGGGTTCTCTAAGCTCACATACTTTCAACAACTTCAGATATATAGACATTGAAGTTCATGGCTTCAGCTATGGCTTCTAAGACATTGAATATTTTACATATTTAAGCAACTCTTCAAAGAGATTAAGTTTATATAAATTACTTCAAGAATATAGCCGTTGAGAGATGAGGTAGGATTCGTACTAAGTTGTGGAAGGGCTTATACGATTTTGAAGACACAGACTTGTACAATTAAGATGATGATGAAGACGACGACAACGAAAAATAGAAATGGAGTAGTGTTGAAATAGATGAGAAAAAGATGAAAAGGGGAGTATCGGTTCCAACTTTTTATTTTTTGGTGAAATCAGTTCCAACCTTTTATTACTATTGCATTTACTTTCTTTTTCTCTTTTTTTATTTTTGCTAATATTTTCTTTTTTCCCTTCAAAACTGAAATGTTGCGTTTCAAAAACAATAATGATGCAAGGTTAGTCATGAATGAAGATTTCTTAAAAAGGAAAAAGGTTTTCAGAGAAGGAAATGAAGTTGGTAGAACTTAGAAGTATAACTATTTGCAACCGATACCATATTATGAATATGACGCAATGCATGCTTCCTTTTGAGTAATGAATGGTGGGTATATACACTTGGGATGAAAGGAAGATCAACTTAAAACTGAATGAAATAACAGAATGTAAACTAAAAGCTAGCTAACAAGAAATAGAAATAGCATAAACTACTAATATCTAACTTTTATAATCAAGAATATAGCAGAGATTCATGTTTCTATTTATACTGTTCATTTGAATGAAAAATGCAAATATATTTTCTGAGACCTAAAATTTCGTCTGCACCCAACACTAAAAAAAATGTACCACTTAAAATCTAAGGATTGTGGATCAACTATCTATAGAGAGAAAAAAGGTTGACTATCTAATTGTAAAATCTATTGAATAGAGGGTGCATAAGGGAAATGCGAAACGAGTGGTTTGATATCTCTACTTCTCATGAAAGCCAGAAATTGACTCGGTAGTTCCTCTAAAAGAGCTTGCACAACAGAGATTTGTCCACCTGCCAAAAATACAATAATAGGGTTCAATTAAATGAGTAAAGATTATTACATTGGTAAGAATATAAATAAAAAGTGTTTCTTAGGTATCTATTGCATCAAAAATAAAAGAGTAAAAAGTGTTATATTTGAATTTTCAACTTTAAACTTGATGGTACATGGATTTGTGTCAATAAAACAAAGACCCAAAATAGTTGTAAGAATTGAAAAACTACTAAGAAGTTAAACTAGAGAAGCAACTAGTACTTACTTTGTACTTCTCTCATGGGGACAAATTGCACTATATCTCGTGTAGCTAGACGGCCAGTAGAACTTTTCAAGCGACGGCCATTATCAGCATCCAGTACCTGTAATAATAAACCTTAGTACATGTTATTCTCTCAGATAACAAAGCATACTTAGCTGGAGCCAAGCTAAGGAAAAGAAACTTAGGGAAGGATATAAGTAGACCTGCATGCTCGTGAAATCAGCGCTTCCAACACCAACTATAAGAATCGATAAGGGAAGATCAGATGCTTTAACCACAGCATCTATGGTTTCTTGAAGATCTGTAACAACTCCATCCTGTGGGAAGATCGTGGACATTTGATTGGTTATTCTTAAGGTTTAAATTGATATACGTTGTTGGTGTAAACTTTTTACACACTGTCAATCAATTACAATTGTCTGATTATTAAAATACTTGACTTTAATCAAAACTATTTAAAAGTCACATAGATATATGATTGACCGTGATTGTTTGACAGTGTAAAAAGTTTTACACTAAAATTGTATCAAAATTATACTCTATTCTTAAATCATTGTACTTAGTGTATTTCTCACCGTTATGATAAGGAATACATAGTACTTAGTGCTGTTATATGATGAAAGGGTCTCTGCAGCCATTTGTGCAGCCAAGTTGATAACTGGTCCAAATAAAGTGGGTCCTGATAGAGTGACACTGCGTAAAGCACTGCCATAAGCCTCCATTATGCCTTCAACTCCTACAACCTAAACACATAGGGAAATTATAAATTTATTTGATAGAATGTATCAAGTTCATGATTAATGAGTGAGTGAGAGGGTAAGAGTCTTTCCCTGAACTGTATGCATAATAAATTGTTACTACTTATTGTATTAATATTAAAGAATTGCTATGAAAATTGGCAATGAGAAAACATGGTGATATAAGTTTTTTAGGAAGATTTTTTACTGCAAACTTTAAAAACTCATTTACTCCATTTCATCACTCCTAGGATCAGTATTGGTCCAATCCAAAACTATGATCCATAATAAGCTCTATTACTTGTAATGGAACTCATAGACTCATAGTAGTATATGAATGTTATTTTCATTAGAGTTGATGAATGAGGTGAAATTGAGTTTATTAAAGAAGGAAAATAATAATTAACAATAGTTTTCCACCTTTGAAAAAATAGTCTAGCATCAAAGAACCATTGTACTAAAAATAACAGAGAGAATTTCTCACCTCAGAGCTAGTTGGACTCCCATTTAGATTGAAACAATGAGATATGGTACCTCCGGGTATCTTTCCTCCAAATCCCCAAGCAGGGAACTGCTTATCAGAATCGTAGAACTGAATAACTTCTCCAACCTCCATAATAGCCTACATAAATTTTATTCAGAACCGAAAAGAAGTTAAAAAAAGGGAGGATCATAATGAAATCTTGAATGCGATTGTTATGTTTCACAAGTTGATGATTAAAAAATTTGATATCTTCCATTGGCAAGTATCAAGCTTACCTTTTGGTATGAATTTAACCGACCGGATAAATCAATGTAATGCAAAGAATCTGGCTGTTGAGGACTTCCATTTGAAGCTGGACATATACATATACATATATATATATATATATATATATATATATATATTGAAGCTATTAACAAACTACAAATATGAAATTAGTACTATTATTGACCTTAATTAATAGAACAACTGACACTAACCAGTGAAATCTACCGCAACCAAGAAGTTTAGTTCAAATCCACTAGATATGTAGTCAATAAAGCTGAATTGTTCCTTTTCACAATATTGATCCACAAAGAGTTGACCCTTCAGAACCTATAATGAAGAAATTTAATCAAGTGTAAGGCTAAGCAGAGATTAGATCCAAAATATAACTTGAATTTGATTGCAGGGATTAATGAACACCTTCTCTTGTCCATGGTGTGTCGATGGCATGACAAAATTTGCGCCTTTTTTCTCTTGGTATAGCTTTTCAAGGTCCGCTACTGATTTTTTCAGTTTACTGTTGGCAGCACACTTTGATGTCAGTATTTTGCATCTATATATAGTATGGACTAGAAAAATTAAAGCCTAAAGATGTTTAGGCTAAACAAAAACAAAACTATATAATTTGACATTACCCGATAAGAACATGATTGCCACTGCTATTGAAATCAAAACACTCAATAAGTAATGGAGTATCCTGCATAGAGAAAGAGATTAAAGAATGTCAGAGTAATCTATATATGAATATGGTGTAACATCGGACATACACTACTAGAAAAAGCAAAATCAGTGACGGAAATTAGTGACGGAAAAAATGAAATTCCTCACAAATTCCTTGGTCGCAAAATTTAGTGACGGAATTAGAGAGGGATTTCACGTTTTCCCTCACTAAATATCCCTCACTAATTTTTGTTTTTTTAGTAGTGATATTGTGCACAAAGATCGAACGCTTACTTTACTTCCAAACTGCTGGAAATTAAGACAAAGTGGTCTCCATTTTGGATTTAAATTGTTGTCTATAACTTCAGTCTGGAAAATAGGAACAGAACCTCCACTCTCAACCACTCTTGATATCCTTAGAAAAGGATCCTGCAAGAAAAAACACGGTGACAAGTCTTCAGAATGTTAAAAGAAAAAATAAACTAAATATGCACTTAAATATAGAACATATATGATGAAGCTAGGTATTGAATGTGTACACTTTTAGAAAAAATGTCTTTGTTATCCAAGTGAGAGCAACGGAAGATAATATCAACAGCATTCTTTGCAGCAACTGTTTCCTCGGCATGAATGGTAATTGCCCCTTGATTTCTTTCACTAGTATTCCCTCCTTTGTTTTGAAGCCTTAAGGTTAAGCTCCTGCTTTGTTTGGTCACAATCTGTTCGATAATATAGACATGCCCATAAACAACAGAGTTAGCAAGCAGCTATAATTAAGCTAACCAGCTACATGTGCGTGTGTCTGTGTGTGTGTTTCTGAAATGCGTGTTTGTAACTTTAAATGTATGTAGAGTTTATCACTAAATTAAATTAATGGTGATCTCACTAAAGAGACTGATTTATTAACATAGAAGTATTTATTTAATATACCAAAATAGAAATTCCAATAATGAGAAAATTTTTACTGAAATGTGTGTTTGTCATCTAATGACAGATTTATTACAAACAAATGAAATACTGCAGTGTATAATATATTTTACTGAGTTACTGACCTCCGATAAAGTGCAGCTAACCTCTCCAAGGAATTCTTGATCATTCAGTTTTAGTGTCTGCACCAGGTAACATAACATATTCAAACATTCAATTTTCAAGTATACAAACTTCGCCAACGCCGTCACAAATTTTTATTCCAAACTAAAATACCCTATAGCTGAAGTTTTTTCTGTCAAGAACTTAGCAGGCTATAAGTTGGCCCTTTATTTTACCATAATATAAAATATTTAATAGTGAAATTCTGATTGAGAAAACAGTACAGGGAAAACTCATGCGTCAATTAATCATAAAATGTTTAAAAGACAGATTTATTATATTGATTGGTTTACAAACCTTGGTGGGAACACCATGATATGATGTGTCAATGTCATACACATGAAATCTGAAAGAAGCAAAATGAGGGAGAGTAAGTTAGTAAAACAAATCAGAAACAAACCTCATAATCTCATTGCTATATAGGCACATGAAGAATAGCTTACACAAGTGGTTGCACAATCTCGAAATGAAATGCAATATTAATTTTCTCTATCCATTCCGGATTCAAACAGTTCGTGATGACTTCAGTGCGTCCTAATTCTTCCAATTTGCCGTCTCCTTTCTTTGCATATACCACCGCCATAGGATCACTCTGAAATTTCAAAAAATAAACATGTTACATGCTGAAAGATAGCAACCACTTCAGGTCATTTTAAATCGCATATGCATTCTTATGTATAGGAAGTTACCTTTGATACAATGTCCAGATCAAGTAAGTTACATGCTGAAAGAGATAACTGCAGCAAAAGATTTGAATACCATAAGTAATTGACCAATTTGTTCCAAGTTACATGAAAACAATTTATAACACAGTCTATTTGAAATAAATAAAAATAAAGCCAAAATAATCAGACAGAGAAACTTTCAAAACTAATTCTTCATTCGCAAAAATACTTTGGTCAGACTAGAAGCAGAATCAGAAATGTAATATCAGGGACTAAACATAACATGAATACATGTTTATGTAAAAATTAATTTAATTTATTAAGATTATAAAAAAAAAAAAAGATATAAAAAAATATTTCTTTAATTGGACACTGATTTTCATAGTTTTGAAATTAACCCTTTTCAGAAAAAAGAATTCAGAACCTAACAATATAGTTCAGCCATATCATAATTGATTTGATGGAAACAATTACCGTTGGGTCTCACAAACTCAAATTAATTCCAAACTTATAAAAATTGATTATGACATGTTTGGATGATGTAGATTGAAATTGATTTTGTGTTTAGAATTATTCTAATTTAAAGTTAGAATTTACAGATTTTTAACTATAAATGGATTCGTCAACATGTTCTGACATAAGCCACTTCACATCCATCTATGAAGCATGGACAGACACGACCACTGGACACGACCACAACTCTACGCGTGTTGCAAGGTTGTCAAAATCAGGATATTGCTTCAGGTCGAAAGAGAAGAGCAAAATTGACAATCTTAAAATCGCAACCAAAATTAAAGGATTTTACTCAACTACTTTTGTAGAATCGAAATAAGAAATAGTAGTAAAATCAAAATCAAAATCGATGGACTTTGCCTATTTTGGGATTCTACTATGGATTTAAGTCGTTGAAGGTGAAGAAAGTCAAAATCCTGAATTTTAGGATTTAAGTCGGGATTTTGACTACAATGCGTGTTGGGCATCGAACAGACATCCCATCAGAAGTATGGATGTTATAGAGGAGCTTCGCATTCAAGCTATCTTTAAAATTAATTTTACAAAATCAATGAAGCACGAGATACAGACACACCAACATATGACATGCCATAAATCAGAAGTGTCGGTGCTAACGAAGCACTGATACGACATCACATCACAGACACAACACGGACACAGACACTAACACACCATAAACATAGATGATGGATTATAAATCGTACATACCTCAAAATTGGTAAACAATGGCTGAAAACCTTGAGCCGTGTAGAAGAAATCAACGGCGTCATTGGTGTTGGTTCCAGGAGCAATACCTCCCACTGCTTGTTTCGCTCCTTTCATATCTGAGAAACACCCTCCCATGATAAACCCTAATTCGCTTTTCACTCAATGAAACAGTTACAGTGAACGATCGATGCTTTTCCAATGTGATTTTTTGTTTACTTATATACAAGTTAATTTCTTGTTTTCACGAAGGAACTGCGAAACCGCTGTGACTTTACGAAAACGAATAATCACGTTAATCTCGTGATTAATTTCAGGAGATAATCTTCTATTTAAACTCAAACGCGGGACGCGTGGGATCTTTGATTTTATTGATTTCAAAATTTATTGGTAGTGTAGTAGTAAATAATTGCTGATAAGTAATTTCAAAATTTATTAATTCACCATTCTGATAAGTAAGACTTGCTGCACAAGAAACTTGTATAAATAATTGTGGAAAAGAATAGTTTTCTTTATAAATAGTATAGATATATAGAAAATAGTTTATTTTGGCTCTTTTGGTTGGTTTTTTATTCTTCTAAAATTAGTCTCAATTTTCAATAAAAATAGCACACATACAAGTAAATAAAAGTAAATTCAAATATTAAAAAAAGTGTAACAAATACAACTTTTTTTGTTACCACACAAAATATATCGTGTAACAAACACAATATGAGTATATTTTCAAAAAAAAAAAAAAAATAATATGAGTATGTGTCCAGTTTTTTCCTTTATCCCTAAATAAATGTGTAACAAACTAGATCAAGTATATCTCTACCATATATAAAGAATGTAGAATATATATTATAAAGAATGTAGAATATATATTATATTTGTTATATTCTTTTAAAGATATTATATTTGTTATATTGTTTTCATCATTGAAAAATACAAGTATAGTTTGTTACAATATGAGTACAAAGTATCTATTAACTTCTATATCTACAATTTTAATCCAAATCAAATTAATTTTAATCAAAATTTCATAAAAACAATTGTTCGTAATTTATAGACATTAGCGCAATAAGATGAGAGGGTAGACAGCCATGGTTGGTTATAAGTACATTTTGACAGTCATAATTATTTGTACTTATAATTTAAATCTAAATCAAAATTTTATATTAAATGGTAAAATACCGTTCATAATTTTCATGCGTTAGCGAAATAAAAAGAACAAAAAGACAGGCACGTTGGCGCAATAATATTTCCTTTCAAATTAATTTATCTGAACTTCAGGTTCACATTTTCAGCTGCTTATTATCTCCCCCGATATTGGGAAAACTAATCCATGCATTAATTGATAATCAGCCTACTGGGCTGTAAATAAGTTGGCTCAACATAATTAATGATAGATGGAGATTCATATCGAATATATTTTTTTAATATTCTTTCAAGATTTATCTTAGTGCAGGTTGTTAACCTAAAACCAATTATAAATTAAGGGGAGGACTTATATATAGTAATGTGTTGGCTTGATGCAAATCAATATCTCAACATACAAGATTATTGACTCCCAAAATAGAGTTTATAAGATATAGTCTCATAACCAAACTAAATTTTATAAGGTATGGTCTCATAAGTATCAATCATACAATTAATTTTAGACGTCTAAAGAATGGATAAGTCCATTTTTATGAGCATATGCTAGCAAACGTTCAATGTCAATTTCAATTGACGAATGATACTTATCAAATACTTTTTGAAAAGTTCAGAAAATAAACTCTTAGTCAAATTGTTGACATAATAATCTCACAAACTTCTGGTTGTCAATACACATGTGATCATTTAGTTGATGTATCGATTCAAATCATATAATATTCAAATGATTCATATGATTAGTGCACTAATTTAAATATCATCTCATAGAAGTGAGAAACTCATTCTTTTTAAATTGTCAACTTTCATTGGGAACTAGTAACACACACAAGTTACTAGATTGAAGAATCATAATAGATTCAGATAACCCAACTGGTCTTGCCAACGTTAAATTTAATATATGTAAACTTCTGATTTACAATGATGTGTGTTTCTATTGCAATATTATAAGTGTAGTCAAATCAAAGACAAAAATAACTTTTTCACTACACTTATTTTCTTCAGTTATCTTGTAATATAGAGATATTTAATATCTCCATTTTTTTCAATATGATATCCATTTAGATAACTATCTTAAAACTCAATGAATTTTTATGAGACTTAGATTAATATAATTCAAACTCAATGTGTAACTTTGTCCCTTCATGTAACAATATTACAATTCTTTAGGAGTCTTCATTGATCTTGTAGTTCTTTGAGAAATATATCACAAATGATCAAAATGAATCATTATTTAAGAAATTCTTTAGGGATTATCTAATACACTCAGAGTGGGCATTTTGAAACATGATTTGTAAACATAAGGGATTGTTTAATACATTCAGAGTGGGCTTTTTGAAACATGATTTGTAAACATCTAGTTTGCAATAATATATGATTAATTTTGTTTTAATCCATTTGAAACAATAATGAACAACAAAATAATTATGTTCAAATGAAATTATATAATAAATATTTTAAAGCCTTGAATCATCTTTTACATTATAATAGATATATCAAATATAAAAAGAACTAAACACAATTTTTTCAAAAAATAAAACTTTATAAATCATACGTATTTATCAGGTGAGTAATTAGACATCACGTATTGTCAGTAAGACATATTTCCAAGTTTTATATCTCTAAATTTTATATTATATGTAAGATCAGGATCAAATAAATTTATTTCATAAGAAAATATACATATCTAACATATAATAATCTTGAAGGATTTAGAAGTAAATAAGAGAACGTCAAATCATAGAAGATGTTTTTAAGATTTATGTAAAAAAGAGTTTGTGCTTGCTTACATTATAATTCAGGCCTCCTAGAAGTCTTATGCAATAAGAAAGAAGAAAATCATAACCAAACTTTGATCATAGAATAAGGAAATAATATTGCAGGTTTCAATCCATATAGTAGAAATATGATCGTATCTAGAAAATCATTGATCAAACACTAATTTCCCAAATGATCTAAGTCCATACTAATGAAATTTTATGATCTTGACATGTATTGTATCAATAGTAGACTCTACTAAATCAATTACCATAATCACAACATTGCTTATATTAAACAAATAGTATGAACCAACTTCTGGGAATGACGTTCAATGCGACCTTTCACCATTTTGATCAAGAGCCACTCTTTGTTCAATTACAAATGTGACAAATTTGTAAAAAATATTCTTGAAGATACTCACTTATTTTGCTACTTCAGGATTATTTCGAATGACATAGAAATAGACATATTGTCTCATATTCTCTCTATAAAAAGAGATCTTATAAAATTCTATCATGTTTTAAATGTGTTGTTCTTCAGGAACTCAATCACAAACCTCTATCAACAATGACAAAGGATATCACAATAGTTTTATTTTGCAATCTTTCATGAATGCTTGATATTAAGTTATTAGTTCTTCTTGAACTATATCTCAAATCTTCATAAACAACGGGAAAAAAATTCATTCTTTGAGCAATCCTTTAGGGATGCTTTAATATTAAATTTTAGTTCTTCAAGAACTATATCTCAAGTCTTGATAAAGAATGATCAAGAAAATTCCTTGTTTACCTTAATAGGGACTACTTAAATGGACCTCACGTTACACATCACTTATTTATAATATTTTAATAAAAGTATCTATTAAGGACTAAATGACTCCAATGGTAGTACAGTAATAAGGACTCCAATGAAAAGTACTTAAATAGGCCCCACTAACTTTACATCATTAAACAAAAATAATTTATTTATTAAATTATAAATTACCACATAATATTTAATTATAATCCTTCAAAAAAAATTAAATTATAAAATATTTATTTATTCGCATGAACTTAAATTTCTACCACATTTGTTAATAATTTGAAAATGTAAAAATTAACATTACAAATTTTACATTCCTTCGTTAAAAAATAATAATAATAATAATAATAATAATAATAATAATAATAATAATAATAATAATAATAATAATAATAATAATAATAATAATAATAATTAGCATGAATTACATTTTATTTAAAATGATGACAAATAGATCAAATATTACTCCTCTAAAAAAAAAGATCAAATATAACTTCTTTTGCAAGTGGAACTAAATAGTACATATTTTATTACTTCTTTTAAACATGGGACCCGTTAGTTACCTAGGAGAAAGAGAGTCCTTATATAGTTACTTGTTCCTTAATAGGGACTCATTTTTTCTTCCTCGAATGGAGGGTCCTTAACCGGAAGTAGTCCTTGTTAAGTAAGGATCTCCCATTGAAGATGACTATATCTCAAATCTTCATAAACAACGGGAAAAAAATTCATTCTTTGAGCAATCCTTTAGGGATGCTTTAATATTAAATTTTAGTTCTTCAAGAACTATATCTCAAGTCTTCATAAAGAATGATCAAGAAAATTCCTTGTTCGAGCGGTCCTCTAGGGATCCTTAAAAAAATAAATCTTGAAGAACTATATTACATAGTCAACGTGTAGCTCTTCAATACTTTTATTTTAAAAATTATACAAAGATAAAATAGATCTTATTTTCAACCATAAATCTATCTACACCAAGGAAGATGGTAATTTTTGCTATCCTTTGAGGATGCTGGATATTAAATATTTAGTTCTTCAAGAACTATATATTTTTCAAACCTTCGTAAACAATGATAAAAATTTGATTGTTTGCAATCCTTCAAGGATGCTTTAATCTAATTTTTTTTTTTAAATCTTTAGGAATTATATACTCATGATCTTCATAATGATCAAGAACAATTCTTTATTGTTTATAATCCTTCAGGGATACTTCAATGCAAATTCTTCTAAATTCGACAAGAATAAACAAAGAATATATGACAACTGTACAAGTCAAAGAAATTTTTCAACAATAATTATATGCAAAAATGTAAATATAGATCAATCAAGTTAACCATAATTATAAAGATGAAAATAATTGGTTAAACAAATACAATCAAGTTAAACTTAAAAAAGAATTTCACATAAACATACAAATATAACATAAACATTCATAATTGTCCGAGTTAAGAAAGTAGTAATTTAAAACTTACATAAATTTATAGTAGTTTGATATATAACCAAAGCTTGATAGTTTATGTCTTTTAAATTTATATATATTTTCCTTTACAACTTACTAACAAAAGCTTCGGTGTTAAATTCTTCTGGAATTTAACATGGATAAACAAAGGAAGATATGATAATTATACAAGTCAAATAACTTTTTCAATAAAATTTATGTGCCAGAAAAATTATATAACTACATATATGAATGAGATTAGAACCTTCTTACTCTTGGTTATCTAAATGTTGTTTTCTAACAGAGATGTAAAATATTATAATTATATAACTAAAAAAAATGGTTCAAAAGGCTTACCACAAACAATCAGTCAATGTTACCGAATTATATGCCCTAGTTCTTCTTTCAAACAAAATTATATCTTCCAAATAATCGAATCTCAAATGGTTAGAGCATCGTGTTGATAACGTGTTATGAAATATACTAAAAGCACAAAATCAAAGAAGAAGAAGAAATTCAATTCATATCACTAGATAATAATTCGTTAATACAAGGACGTCCTTCAAATACACTTTTGATCAAATTCAAATATATTAATTATATTTTATTCTTTGAACTTAATATAAGTTCTTAAAATACAAAAAGAGATGGAATAATTTTTTTCACAGACTACAGTTATAAATAAATATTTATTTGTTACTAAATTCCACATTAACAAGTGCACTAAATTAATATGTGCCAAATTACAAAATTTATATAAAATACCATTCATAATTTGTATGTGTTAGCGCGATAAAAAAAACGGAAAGACCGTACACTCCAGTGCCGTTTTTCCGCTGGTTATATACAAGTACGGATGATTAACTTCAAAGGTTTGGAGGGAGGTAATGAAATAATGAAATGGTTGAATTTTAATTTTATCATCTCTCCAAATCTTTTCATTCATGTCATTTGTTGGTCTAGGGAGGTTCGGTCGAAGAAGCTTAGACGAGGGGTGTTTGGGTGGCATGGACTATGAGAAACAATCGGATTTGTAACAATAAGATCCTTGAGGTCGACGACATGGTGGATCAAATCAAGGTGATTTTGTGGCAATGGAATATGATTAGGTTGAAAATTGCGGATGTTTATTTTATGAGTGGTGTTGGAACCCTCGTTTTTGCCTAGGAGCTTGATTTGGGTTTGTTGGGTGTTTTTAGTGGGGGTTTAGGAGAGGTTGCTGCCTTCAGCCTGTGTGCTTTTGGCTAGGCCATTTTGTTTTTTCACCTGCTGTTTGGTGTTTTAGCATGTAGCACACGTAGAGGTTCAGCTGCCACTTTATGTTGGAGCTTCTGTTTGCTGCTTGTTTTTTCCCTGCTGCGTTACAGGTACAGGGCCTGCTGTGATGTTTGCTGTTCGCCTGATCTATCTCCTGCTTGAGAGGATTGTTGACTTAATATTATTGCTGTTAAAACATTAAAAAGTATGGATGATTAACCTTACCAAGCTATGAAGCCCAGATACTTCAAAATAGATGACGTACTGTATCTCATGCGTATCCTGCGCCGATACCTGTCCGATACTTCCCAATACGCATCGGAAGAGTATCGGATGATTAAATTTTATTTTTTTAAAAAATATTATCCGATACTTCCCGATACGTATCATAAAAGTATCAGATAATATAAATTTTATTTTATATTATTTTGATTTCTGTTTTTTCTTTAAAAAAAATAAGAAAAAAACTTTATATTACTATAACACTAACAATGTTCCTTTTGGATATAGTATAGCACTGACGGTGCTCTTTTTGGGATATATTGTGTATGTAATTGACTAATCACCAATATTCACCACTATCTTAATCGTCAATATTACTTATATTTATGTTGATATTCTACGAGCCTATGACTGGTTTCTTGAGTTTGTTAATATATTTGCATATTAAAAAAATTGTTATAATTATATTATACATTTAATTATATAATATTTTTTATTAATGTATCACAGCCGTATCGTATCTTGATTTTTAAAATTTTTCCATATCGATGCCGTATCGTATCTTGTATCCGGGCTTCACAGGTACCAAGTAACTAGAAAGAATAGTATCACGTTAAAGTGCGGTAAAATAATGTGTGCCAAATTTTAACAGCTGCAGTAAATTACTGTAAAAAAAACAAAGTGCGGTAAAATAATGTGTGCCAAATTTCAAAAATAATTTTTTCCTCCAACTTTGCTAGGCTAGTTTGAAGCTCTTGATGTCTTTGTCTGATATTTGCTTTCCTTCCTAGCAAGTCCCAGCGGCCATAACTTTGATGAGCGCCTGATTGAGTGTATCAAAGGAACGTCGTCGCCCTCTTACTCTTGTTCGGATGTACTAATGGAACCCTCATCTTCACTTGAGCTATGGTCATAAGAAAGCTTCTTTCCCCGCGGAGGACCCCGACGCTCAACAGAAACCCCTTCTTTTTCCTCTTGAAAGACTTCATTCTTAGAACATTTTTCCTGCAAGACCTCAACAAATGTGCAATAGGGACGCCAGCCATTGGGATTTTCATCTTTATTCACATTTTCTGTTCGCTTTTCAACATCCTTCTTAATTTCCAACACATCTGATGCAGGGAGTTTTGACACAAAATGGACCACTGCTGCTTCCAGAAAAGACAATTGTGTTGGAGCATCTTCAAAAGCATAATCAATACCACCCTTGACAAGTTTTAAAATGTCTGACTTGTACTTGTTCTGGGCAGCACCGATATAGGTTCTAGAAAGCTGAACAGCCAGATTTTTACATTCTGTGAAAGGGTTTTCTGATGACATATCGTCATTTCCAGAGTGATCAACAGTATGCCGGTGGTATGCCTTTTTAAGTGCTTCAAGAAAAATGGCAGCCAAATCATCCTTTCTTTTTTTCAAAAATGTGATCAGGTTTTTTACAATCTCAGCCACACCAGTTCCATGCATTACAAAATGCAAAATAATATCCGGAGCAAGATAATCCTTTGGGACAACATCAGTATAAATCATCTTGCAAGCACCAACTAAAACAGCACATCTATTTGTCTCCTCTTTGTTTACATCGTCATCTTCTACCTCGTCTGAAACATTAAGCTGTTGTTGACAAAGTTTCTCGAACTTCTGAAGCACATATTCATTAGGCCGATATCGCAATCTTTCCAGACCTGTCTTACTAAAATTGGTCATCCTAAATAAGCACCATGTTTCTGCAAGCATTGTGCATACTCTGCCGCCAAGTTCACTTCCACTTTTATCTCCTCCATTGCTTTCATCAGTTACCAAATTTACGAAGTACTCAAGTTCTTGTAACAAAGTATCACGCTTAGAAAGGAGAGTCTTTAACGATGCATCAGAAACACTTTCTCTGTCTAGTACAAACTTCAAACTCCAAGCCAGATCAAAATACAAGTTCTGAAGCAGCAAACCAACAACCTCGTCCTCCATATTCCTAACATCGTGTAGCACGATTACAATGTCTTCATATAGGTTATCAATAGGCACATATCTAGACAATTGAAGTTCATACAACCTTCTCAAATTTACAAGAAGAGAATATTCATCACCCCCAGCCTTTACTTCTCTAATTGCAGATTCCAACTTGTCAACAATTAAATCCTCGAGTTTCATTAAATTGTTTCGAGCAACATCTTGCAATTCCCCTCGACTTTCTACACAACAGAAATTAATTGCCTTCACACAAGCTCTCAGAGGGTCCTTGTCACCATGCTTAAAAAATGCATCTTTTATAAGCTGGAGGAAATTTTTGAAATTCTGTTCCTGCCTCTTCAAAGAATAAAATTCAAGATTCATATACAAAACAATCTCGACCAGCAATGACACTTTAGCTTCATCCGAAATAAATTTCTGCAAGAGTAATGGGTAACTCTCCATCATGGAAATAGTAATATCCTGTTTATTATTTTCAAATACTTCCTTTTCAGCTTTGCTGTAGTACTGCTTTCTGTTATCAATAGCAGGAACAATCTTCTCTCCAACAGCCCTTTTCACCGATGCACACAGGAGACGAACCAAGTTTGTTTTACTTTCGTCGGTGATTGATGAATTTTCATCAAGGAGCATGGATATGATGCACTTCCAATCCTTCATAGCTTTCATGTAATCCCACACATCATCAATCATACAACTAGTCAAAATTGGATTGGGTGGGAACTCATCCAGAATCTGCAACATTCTTTCAAGATGGACCTTAGAAGAATTGTCATTTTCACCTCTTGATTCTGATTCGGAGCTATTAAATTTTTTAGCAATCAAGTAATCATATACTAATGCTCCAATGGCATGCCTGATTTCTGGAGGATCATCAGTCAGCAAATTATACAAATTACCTAATTCATCTCCGGTAATAAGTTGATGTCTAATCAGTTGTTTGACAAGGCCTATGGCCTGAACAGCCACATCAACATCAATGTCATCAGCAAGCTCAATCATCCGGCCAGAAAATCTCTCGGTAAACAAACCAAGGGACGGTACGTTATCATCCATCTCATAGAGATTTTGCAGTGCTCTTATTGAAGTTTTTCTTACACCAGCATTTTTGTCATTCAGTGTCCACCCAAGATATTTCAAGTATACATCCTGCAAAAAAATTGATGGGTATGACATGATCCATATACCGAGTGATTCAATGCATGACAATCTAATATTTGGATCAAGGTCCCTGTAACGATGCACAAATAACCCGGTAAATATCTTTCCCATCATCTCCTCCAGCGATGTTATTTTCTCGTGCATATCCGACAACTTTATATTTAGTGACTCCATCCGAGGCCCCTCGGTTTTTTTCTTCTTTTGACCATCCAATTGTCTACGAGTAATGTCTCTGTCTCGTTGTACACCAAGCATATTAGCAATAGTTATATATGATGTGATCAATGAAAGACCCATCAATGAAGCGACTTGACGATAAACTCTTGGAGGGGTGCAAGAAAGTGCAATGATGTAGTCCATACACTTTTCAAATAAAACTTTGTCAAACAAAGGTCCATGCTGACATTCACGTACCAAATTATCCCAGAATGATTCTAGATTCTCTTTCAAGTTTTTAAACTCCTTCTTTATGGAATTTTGATAATTTTCAACTTCACCACTTTTTGCATAGTTAACAAGAGCAACAACAACATCATCAACGTTAATCTCTTGCATGAGAACCCTTTTGTCGTGAAATATGGCTCCACATACCTCAAACAGCATTGTCAAGAGTTCAATGATAGCAGATTTTGGATCTTTTTCATAGCTTTCAACCCAAAGTTTGACTACATGAGGAATAAGTTTGCCGTTACCTTTGATCGCCTCAAACAAAGTCTGATCAGTAGGTTTAAGCGTAGCCCTAGCAGTTCCTTTGTTGGCACGACTTCGCTTCGATTTAGAAACCGGACGTGCTTCTTCGGAATCTTCCGGCAAAATTTCAGTATCGATTTCGTTTGGCGGTTGCTTCAGAGGTCTACCCCTCTTGGAACGACGAGTTGAAGGGGGAGGTTGATCTTCCATGACCTAAAGCTTCTGCAACGCAAACGCATAAAGCGGTTTTGGGATTGCTTTAACTTTATATCAGTATTTTTATAATATAAAAAATATTAGTATTTTTGTTTTTATATATATTTTTGGTTACAATTAGTTAGTTTTGAAATTTTTTTTTTTAAGGGAATTAGTTTTAAAATATTATTTTTTGTTTTTATATATAGTTTAGAATATCTTTCAAAAAAATATATAGTTTTTTTAAATAATATATATATAGTTTAGAATATGAAAAAAAAAAACTTGACCAAAAAAAAGAATATGAAAAAAAAAATTTATTTTTTTACCATTTTAAATGTTATAAATAGTTTTAAAATAAATATTATACAACTAAGTCATCTGATTTTATTTCAAACAAAAAGTCATCTGATTTAAAAATTATTTATAAAGATCGAGTCTTATAACCGTGTTACCTCAAATATCTCTTAAAATATTGATATTCTTAAAAACTTTCGCATTCTTTCGATTTAATTGTTTCAATATATTTTTTCATCCTTTCAAAGCAAAAACCTCTCTAAATCAAGTTTACGCATTTTGGTTAGAACATTTTTTAATTTTTTTTTGCTAATCAAGAACAAAGAGAGACATCGAAGGGAAGATTGACATCTCAACCAAGTTGACACCCCAAATCAACCCCCAACATATACTACTCTGCTTGAAAATATTATTAAAAAAGGAAATGTTGTATGAGGGGGACCAAACTAAAACCCACTGAGAAAAACTAAAATAGATAAACAAAAACCAAGAGACCTAAGGGAAAAAGATAAATAGGAAGTACGAAACTGTCTTTAAAAAATACTCCCAAAGAAACAAGGGCAACGATTAGGACGACGGTGACTCTTTCAAAAATCTGCCTCAGAAACAAGGATAAAGACTCCCACCAAAGAGTAATGAGAACATTTTTTTTAATGACAAATGTTAGTTGTTATATTGGTATTTTTTCTTTTACGATAATTCAAACAATGCTCTTACTATACTAACTATATAACCCATGTGTTGCACGAGTTTGATTGGAATTTTTTAATTCTTTTTTTTTTATCAAAAATAACAATTTTGGTATGCGTGTTGAATTCTTATTTGATTCTTTTTCTGAAGGAAATTCTTATTTGATTTAAAAAATAACTTTAAAATATTTTTCCTCATCAAGTAGGGATGGCAATGGGTACCCATTGGGCAGGGTATGATAGTGCCCATCCCCGTACCCGCATTTTAAAAAAAATCCCCATACCCGAGCCCATACTCTCGTGGGCAATAAGTTTGGTGCCCGTCCCCATACCCTATGGGTATCTAAGTGCCTGTACCCGAACCCATTACCCGCACTTTCACAACAAAAAGATAAAAAATAATAAACAAATCACAACATAATTAAAATATGATAAAAAATATTCTAAATCAGCATATCATCAAATATTGCGCATCATATTATTTAGCCAAATAAAAGCATCCAAAATATAAAAAATAAGTGCATATTACAATAAATATCAAAGATTTTGGATTAATTAACTAAATTTAATAAAAATAAAATTATTGGTATAGTATATATAATGTGCGGCCATGGGGCGGGGTGGGCACTAGAGTGCCCGTACCCACACCCATACTCGTTCAAATTTGCAGGTAATTACCCGTGCCCATGCCCATACCCAACAATGCGGGTATTTATCCGCCTATTATGGGTACTTTTTGCGGGTGCCCACTAGGCTTGGGTCCAATTGCCATCCCTCATCAAGTGAATATAGAATATAAAGAGATTGATAATGATTGCTTTTAACCCAGATAATGTGTCATTCACTTATAAAAAAATCAATAGAAATGCAGTTGAATAGTTTGGGTACATTTAGGCCATAGTTTATTTTATAATATATGTTTTAATTGAAAAATAATAATAATGGATTACAATAAAAACTTCTTTTAGTTTCCTTTTTTTTTTCCTGGGTTTCAATTATATCCCTTCATACTTTTGTTGTTTTCCTTTTATTTTAATCTAATTTTAGATTTAAGAAAAAATCGTAAATTTTATTTACATATTTTCAAAATTTTATCCTAACTTGAGTTAATGAAATTATCTTATTTGAAAGAAAAAAAACATAACACCGTTAAAAGAATCAATTGGCTTCTCGACCGTAAATATATTTCTAAAGGTCTGAGAGCCCTCTAAAAAGGCTTAGGCGCCATCCAGAAGGGCTCTTGAGGCCTAGGCGCGCCCTTCCAGAGGCGCCGCCTTAGCCAGCTTCTAGAAGTATCTAGAACCAAGTAAAAAGACTTAAGGCCCAGCTTGCCTAGGGCTTAAACCACGCTTAAACAGGCCCATAAAGGGCTATAAATGCCATCCTTGGGATCTTTCTCAAGGCATCTGATAAATAGTCTAAACCCTAGATACGATTATTGTACTCCTGCAAGTACAGTTGGCGTCGTCTGTGGGGACCTCGGTAAAACTAACCTAGGCCACACTCAAAACCTAAAAACCTCTCGGCGATCTCGAAAGAACTATGGCCAGCGATGTTCTAAATTAATTACAATCCTTATAGTTCTAAACTTTTATTACATGCATGATTTTTGGTACACTTACTAAATTTGTATCAAAATTTTCAACCATAGTATGGCGGCACACCCTATTAGAGCTCATTATGGTTTCCCAACATATTGTCGGAATATGAACAATGACTCACTACGTTGTCAGAGCCAAACCCCTTTCGCTAGAACTAATCTTGTGGTGTTTTTACCCTTTTTATGATGAAAGATTAATCATTAATGAAATGGCGGTAAAAAACTAATGAATATTTATGGTTGACAAGTGTTTTCTGTGACCTCCTTTATAAGTGTGCTAAAGTGACAAATACAACGCATTGATGCACTTAGGAAACATTTAATATATTATATAATATTAAGAAAGGTTTTTATTTCCAGTTATTTAAGTGCTAAAAGCTATTTATTTTATGTGAAGACAACATAGAATTTATATGTTATAAATAGACAAAATCATTTTTATTTGTTAAAATTATCATATTTGTTTATGTGATCTTTTTTATTTCCCTATTTCTTTTCGCAACGAACATTAATGGTAAGCCATTTTTTATGTTTTTTTATTAAATTTTTATGTTATATTTTATCCCTTTCATTAACATTCTTATATTATGTTTTATCATTGTAGCTATTTCTGAATGTGAAGAAAACGGAGATTGTCCAAGGACTTGGTGTTTTGGGCAGTTTTTTGTGAAGTGTATTACCAATGAATGTATTTGTGTTCATGAGGATAGATTACTTCCACAAATTCTTTGGGATCCATGGATCCCTCTGATATAAATGATAAATATTATTCAATGAGTGTAATTTATTGATTAATCACAGTATTGTTAGACATTAAACCCTACTTCCCTAAAAAAAAAAAGGACATTGAACCCTACTAGAAAATAAATTGGGATCCCATGGATCCGTATGCAATGAATGATTCATTTGTTGTGTTCATGAGGATAATTTACGCTGATGAATTCGTTGGGATCCATGGATCACTAGACAATAACGTGTCATGCCTTTTGCACGGACAAATGACGTGAGTGGTGTACCCTTAACTCCACGCGCCTTGTACAGACGAGCAGTGCAAGGAAACTTGATCAGCTCCACGTGCCTGGTACAAATAAGTCATATGAACCTCAAGATTAATGGGCCTGGACATCCAAAGAAAGGCCCATTAGGTCAAGAAAGTGAAGCCTATAAAAGGAGACGACTAGAGAGCAGTTGGGGGGGGGGGGGCGAATTCATTATCTTGAACAGTGTATTTTTCATCTAAGTCTTATTCAGAGTGCTCTTAGAATTCCACCTTGGATATTTCACTGAGCAGCTCACCTGTTGTAATTTAACTTGTGTTTACATACGTGAACACAACTGAATATGGCAGGAAAAATATGATAATCATACTTGTGGAGGCATCATGGCTGGGGTCCTTGACCATACATAAATTGTTGTCCAAGACCAGGAGGGTAGAGTGGCATTTGGGGCGCAGAAGGTGTAAATAATAAAGATTAGGCTAAACTGCACTTTTTTCCCCCTAAGTTTCGAAATGTTGCGATTTTGGCCCCTATAAAAAAATTGCAATTTTGGCCCCTTTCGTCCCAAAATTGCTGAGAACACGCCACGTGTCCCAAAAAAGGGGCCATAATCGCAACTTTTTGTAAAGATAAGGGG
>Ga0228711_1001237_pt1 | contig 36867 bp, 16 predicted proteins | sample MedpolnodulmetaG_2_FD_177996 | JGI IMG/M metagenome (GOLD analysis project Ga0228711, IMG submission 177996) | Root nodule microbial communities from Medicago polymorpha collected in Santa Monica, California, United States - brown nodules | ecosystem: Host-associated > Plants > Roots > Nodule... | reverse complement strand
GACCTATTTATTATTACTAGACCTTTTATTTGGCTGAGTTTTGAGTAAAGATTTTGGTTTGACTCTATATTATGTTTTTCATGCTTAATTGACTCCATTTAAATGGAGTTCTTGGTTACTTTGATATAATTATGAAATGCTTATGATTGTTAGGTAAGATTGTCACGCTTATATGATGGAATATCAAAGAATAATTGATATTGAAGATTCGCTCCTGATTCATGTATGCAATAATGCAAATGAGTTGAAGGCTCAAACTATTATTGCAGGTTGTGAATCCAAAAAATAAAGTTATCAGTGCATCATCACTTGATAATTGAGGTCCAAAATAGCTTTCAGACTTGACTTATTATGGTCCCTTGGTGCTTGTCAAAGAAATTGCAATAAGTTATACGCTGAATCAATGAAGATTAGGAAGTTGTTTCAGTAATAGATTAATATGTATCCATGTATTCAATTATTTTTTAAGGTCTAATGCCGAAATTGTTAGATCGTACATTTTTTGTGTGGTTATTAGGGTTTGAACTTGTGTTTGAATTTTTTGGGCGGTCTTTGTCACTCCATCTACAAAACCAAAATTTTCTTAAAAGTTTGAAATTTGTCTTTTCAATACAACACATCAATTTTTTAATTCCTCACCCTTTTATAAATAAAAATATTAGTTTCATATTACTATAATGTAAATTTATGGGCAAGTTTATTAAATACTTATAATGATATATATTATTGGAAGCTGAGTTTAAATAACTTTTTTTCGTATTTTGATAACAGTTAAATTATTGTTGGAATGTATGATAATTTTAATTTTAAAAATTTGCATTCCTCACATGTAAAATTCAATTCACTACAAAAATAATCCCCTACTCTAGCATTAGTTACATTATAATCTGCTCATATATGTTAATTTTATCCACAAGTTGGCTTTTGGGTGTAACCTCGTAACAGTAAACAAATTAAGGGCCCTTTGATAATTAAGTTAGTTAGACAATACAGAGAAATGATATTTATATGACCATTTTTTTTATATTTTTATTGTGTTTTTACTCTTTTTCTGCATTGTTTTTGAACAATAAAAAGAGAGAAGGTTGTCCCAAAAATTGTTACATTTGTACAAATATCATTATTCGACAATATGTGATTGAATATAGTTGTCACGTTTGTACAAATAATATCAGTGTTCGACCATATGTGACTGAATATTTGGGACTTTTGCCAACTATTCATGTATCAACAAAATAATAAGTTTGTGTGTTTCTACATCTCTATGTAATACTGATGGTTTGATTTGCAAAGGGGAGTCAGATGGCTCCTTTTCATCTTCTATTTATAAGATTTCTCTTGGAGTTGGTCTAGTCTATAAAGGCTCGATGTGTTTCTTTACAAATTTGCTAGTGGTTAATCATGTCGAATGAAAGAAGAAGCTGCTGGAGAGTGTCAATTGATGCGTCGTGTTTGATGTGCAGTGTGTCGATGGAAACTATATGTCGTGCTTTTTGTGATAGTGCTCGGGCTTCAAAGATTTGGGTGATGATTGAGGGTGTTTTGCCTCATTCTTTTTGGAGGCTGGTGTTCACGACTAGATCATTGTGAATTTGAAAGATGTTGGGTCTTGTGGAGGCAGATCATTGTGCTATGTTTTTGTCGAAGTGTTTGACGGATTATGGAGGGCTCGGAATGTAATTATTTAGGGAGTTCGAAAGCAAACAATTGAGATGGAGTTGACATTCTTTGTTGAGAAGAAATGACTACATTCGAGTTCAATGGTGGTTGACGAGGCTGACATGTTTTGGTTTCCACTGGAGGTGAATTAGTTAAAAATTAACAATTATGGGACAATTTCATTGGATGGGTGAAATAGGTTTGCATGGAAAATTCATGTTTGGTTACTCTCATAATATAGGTCCTTGCTTGCTATGTTATGGCAGAGATGTGAGGTATTTTGAAGGGGCTGCATGAAATTCTCTATTTTCAAAGGATTCTCAAATGTTCTTTAGGTAGTTGTGATCAAAGACATCCATGTTTCTCCTTGGTTTTCAAGATTCGTAGTCTGATTGACAAGTTGCAGGATTCCAAGGTCAATCATGTGTTGCACAAAGCCAATAAGGTAGCCAACAATTTTACCTAGTTTGACCTTAATTTAGAGATGAATAGCAAATTGTTTTTCTATTCCTAATTTTGGTTATCAAACTATGTTGATAGAACTGATTCAACTGATTGTCTGTAAAATCTAATTCAACTGACAAATACTGATAGAATATTGCTATGTACTCCAATAGTTATTGTCTCGAGAATTTCATGAGTTAACATGTCTCTATATTTTCCTTAAATTATGCCTCACCACCTCCCCTGATTTGTGGTCAGAAAGAAATTTGATTAGACAATTGATATTCGCTTGTAATTCCGGACAACATTTCTCTAGAGAAAGCATTGCTCATACAGATATAGCAAAGCTGAACACTTTCACTCCAATTCAAACTCAAAATCTTGTAGTCATACATTCGAGTTTCTGATGATATTGTTAATTCATCTATATACCCTAAAAAAATATCAAACCTATTTAACCAAACTTAATCAACCAATTCTTCCTTAATTGATTTGATTCATATTTGATGTAAAAAAAACAAAAATCAAATCAATTATTTTTTATTGGTTTGAAATTTTATTCTACCAAAATATCTTCTTACACTTTTTATTATTTTTTAAATATTTTTCATACATGGAACATTGAATATTTTACCAACCCTAGGATTGAACACTTTTTTACACTACAACCACTTTCAGTTAATGAATTCTCTCTCTTTCTTTTCGTAACTTCAACTTCAAGTAAGTACTATTCCTCGCCACCTTTGTAGTATCATTTAAGGTTTTACTTTCTATTTATTCATGAATGCTGTGTTCAATATGTTATGCTTCAAAAAAAAAAAACTTGAATGTGTTATGATTTGTTAATGAATACTGTGTTGCTTCGGTGTTTTTAGTTTCAATATGAATATGCTATGCTTTGTAGTGTGATTTAGGGTTTTACTTTCTATTTAAAAATAAAGGCATGTTACCATTTTTTATTCATCTTTTCTGCATTAAAAACCAAAATCATCATCTGGGTTGTTGGGTTGTTGTTATTTTTTTCTAAATGCAAATGGTTTGTTCAAAAATTTGATTTTTATTTATTTTCATGGGTTTTCTGAACCACCTTACATATTATATTTTCTGTTTTATTTGATTTTTTTCATTTGGGTGTTTCCAAAGTTTTGATTTTTATCAATGTATGGTTTACTTCAAAGCTAGAATATGATATGCTTTGTTCATGAAAACTGTGTTTTTTTTTTTGTTGAGGGAAATCTAAAAATTCAGTCGCACATGAGCTGAGCGAGTTTATGTATGTAAATATTACTGTGGTAATAGTCAGTTTGGTCCCAGTAGTCACAATAGTCCATCAATGTATCAAAATTTCAAAATAATCCTTAATTATACACTCTGTTAATAAAATTAGTTTATGACGCTAAAATAATCTCTTAATACTCACAATAACTCTTTTTATACAGGGACTAAAATGACAATAAATAAGTATTATAAGGACTGATATGCAATAAGTAAGTATATTGAAGGACTGATATGACAATATTAGTGAGACATTTTAATATCAGAGACTATTTTGATTAACAAAGTGCACAATCAAAAACTATTTCAAAATTTTGATACATTAAAGGACTATTGTGGTTACTCGTTACCCATTCAGAAACTAAAATGACTATTACCATGGTATTAATAAGGAACTTTGTTTCAAGTTTATACAATTCTACAATTTCAGTAACCAATTTAATACTATGATTATAAGGGTACTTTTAGTCATTTTGTTAATTGAATTATGTGAAAAAGGTGTAACTAGCAAGATTAGGGGTGTAACTAGTACTTTTCGTTTTTGTTCAATAATATAAATACTACCAGAACACACAAACCAAAGAATAAGAAAGAAGTGTTTTGACAATTGTAACCGCAGCTGCAAGATATTAGGGTTCTTTGCTCCCTTCACCAACATCCAAGTTCGTTTCTTTTTTTCTTCTTCTTTCAATTGATTATTGATGTTCCTCTGATTATCTTATTGATTTTGATGTCTTTCATGTTTGTTCTTGTTGTGTTTTTGAGGTTGATGAAATATGAATAACATTTGTATTTACATTGTTAATGTTTCAAATCATTAGAATTATGAATATGTGATATCTATGATCGTTTTTTTTACTACCCAATTGCAAAAAAATAATTTTTGTGGTTAAAATACTTCACATTGTTGGTTTCAATTGGATCTTGTTGTGTGATTTACATGTTTGTGGTTTCAATTGGTACTTTTATGCTAATGTTATTTGGATTTGATTGTTTAAAGTGTTTATAGCACCGACACTTTAGGTTGAAGGTGTTTCTGATGTCCGATGCCTAGGTTTCGGACTGAGACATGATGTATTCAATCACTTATATTTTCTTAAAAATATTGTGTGTATCATGTTCCGTGTTTAAAATTTATAATAGTTTGTGCATAAGTTCGCATGATAGTTTATGAAAATAGTTTTATGTATAAGTTCGCATGATAGTTTATGAAAATAGTTTGACTTTATTTTATCTTTTGTTATCAAATAACGTATACATGAATACTTATCATATAAGTGCTTACGTTAACAAGTGCTCATACTATGGTAAATTTATCTAAATAGGGTTTAAATGAGCTCGTTTGTTTATCTCTTAAAGCCTCAATTACAACTATGATAGCAGTTTAGTTTGGTTAGTATTGATTTAATTCTCACTCAACCATGAGAGTCAAATGCTACGATTTTAGATTTGTTTATGAGTTGTTAAGTTGTTTCACTCCTTACTCTGTCAACATAGATTATATTCTATATCCTTCTTTGCTTACTCTCTTAACAATTGCGAATGTGTTTGTGTTTGAGCAGGATGGATTCACAGATTAAGAACGCTCAAGTTGAGAAAGTTATAGGTCGTACTGGATCCAGAGGACAGGTCACTCAGGTTAGAGTCAAGATTATGGGAGAACAGAATCGCCACATCATGAGGAATGTGAAGGGCCCTGTTAGAGAAGGAGATGTCCTCACCCTACTTGAGTCGGAGAGAGAAGCAAGAAGACTCCGATAGAAGAGTAGCTTTCTCAATGGTTTGGTGCAAGATATAATGAAGCAATGCTGGTTTTGTGGTTGTTAGCTTATGAAAAATGTTTCTGTATTGACTTCCATTTTGCATCTATGACCTATTTATTATTACTAGACCTTTTATTTGGCTGAGTTTTGAGTAAAGATTTTGGTTTGACTCTATATTATGTTTTTCATGCTTAATTGACTCCATTTAAATGGAGTTCTTGGTTACTTTGATATGATTATTCAAATGCTTATGATTGTTAGGTAAGATTGTCACGCTTATGTGATGGAATATCAAAGAATAATTGATATTGAAGATTCACTCCTGTTTCATGTATGCAATAATGCAAATGAGTTGAAGGCTCAAACTATTATTGCAGGTTGTGGATTTGGACATATCAAATCCAAAAAATATAAGTTATCAATACAACATCACTTGATAGTTGAGATCCAAAATAGCTTTCAGATAAGTCTCGAGACTTATTATGGTCCCTTGGTGCTTGTTAAAGAAATTGCAAGCTTTTATGAATTGCTCATGGGACAGTTTTCTTCCAATATTTTATTTGGTCCCTTGTCTAGTAAAAGTTTTTTGAACCTGTGTGTGTGAATTTTTGTCTTTTCAATACAAAATGCTTCAATTCTTTATTCCTTATCACGTGTTATTGTGACACATGTTTATCAAGATCCATTTATAAATAAAAATATTAGTTTCATATTACTATAATGTTAATTTGTGTGCAAGTTAGTACTTATAATGATATATATTATTGGGATGTGAGTTTAAATAAAAAATTGTTATTCTTGGAATGTATGATAATTTTAATTTTAAAAATTGCATTTCTCACGTGTGAAATTCAATTCACTACAAAAATTGTGTCCTGCTCTAATAGTTACATTATATAATTTGATCCTATATGTTAATTTTACCTACAAGTTGGCTTTTGGCTTTGGGTGTAACCTCGTAAACAATAAACAAATTAAGTGCCCGTTTGTTAATTAAGTTGGTTAGGCAATATATGTCTGAAAATAGGATCTCACCAACATTATAAGTTCGTGTGTTTCTACATCTCTATGTAGTACTGATGTTGTATCATGACGAATGAAAGAAGAATCAATTGGAGAATGTGAACTGATATGTTGTGTTCGATGAGTACTGTGTCGATGGAAACTATCTGTCATGCTTTTTGTGATGGTGCTCGGATGTCACAGAGATTTGGTTGATGATGGAGGGTGTCTTGCCTCATTCTTTTTGGAGGCTGATGTTGATAACCGGATCAATGCGAATTTGAAAGGTGTTGTGTCTCGTGGAGGCCGATCTTGGACGTAAATTTTTGTCGAAGTGCTTGACGGATTAAGGTGGGCTCGAAATGAAATGATCTTCGTTGGTATCAATTCAGGGGTAACTGAGATTATTTAGAGTTAGAAAGCAAGCAATCGAGATACAATTGACATTCCTTGTTTAAGAAGAAACGACTAGATTCAAGTTCAATGGTGGTTGACGAGGCTAACATGTCTTGGTTTTCATTGGTGCTGAATTTGTTAAAAATTAACAATTATGGGACAATTTCGTTGGATGGGTGGAAATAGGTTTGCATGGAAAATTCATGTTTGGTTACTCTCATAATATCGGTCCTTGCTATGTTATGGCAGAGATGTGAGGTATTTTGATGGGGCTGAAATTCTCTATTTTCAAAGGATTCTCAAATGTTCTTTATCTTTGATTAATGGTAGTTGTGATCAAAGACATCCATGTTTCTCCTTGGTTTTCAAGATTCATAGTCTGATTGACAAGTTGCAAGATTTCAAGGTCAATCATCATCTGGGTTTTCAATTTTCTTCTTCTTGTTCAACTGCACTGTACGTCGGTTTCAATTTTACATTGTTGAGGTTAACTTAAATTCAGTTTAAGTAGGTTCATGTAAACTTAGTTTACGTAACTTCTGGTATGTACTATTCATCGCCACCTTTGTAGTATCATTTAGGATTTTACTTTGTATTTATTTATGACTGTTGTGTTCAATATGCTATGCTTCAAAAACAATGCTTGGATATGCTATGATTTGTTCATCAATACTGTGTTGTTTGCGTGTTTTTAGTTTCAATATGAATATGCTATGCTTTTTAGTGTGATTTAGGGTTTTACTTTCTATTTAAAAACAAAAGTATGTTACTTTTTTTTTTCTTCATCTTTTCATCATTTTCAACAAAAATCATCATCTGGGTTGTTGTTGTTTTTTCCTAAATGCAAATGGGTTTGTTCAAAAATTTGATTTTTATTTATTTTCATGGGTTTTCAGAACCACCCTTCATTTTTTTTCTGTTTTATTTGATTTTTTTCATTTGGGTGTTTTCAAAGTTTTGATTTTTATCAATATATGGTTTGCTTGAATATGCCATGTTTTGTTCATTTGGGTGTTTTCAAAGTTTTGAATTTTATCAATATATGATATGATATGCTTCAATGCTTGAATATGCTATGCTTTGTTAATGAACACTGTGTTGTTTTGGTGTTTTCAGTTTGAATATAAGCTTTTTTAAAACTTTTTTTTTACTCAAATTGTGTTTTTGTTCATATTTGACTGAATTGCGATGATTTCATGTTTAGTTTGAGAGTATCTTTAATTTCATTTTTTAATAACAATGAAATTGAGTTGAATTCATTTTTTTAGTGTTTTTCTTCACGTTTGATTGAATTGAGTTGATTTCATGTTGAATGTTTCTTTGACTACTTCAAATTATCATTCTAACTCTTGTTGTTTCTTAATGTGCAGAGGAATCATGATGAATATCTTAGGTTGGAATGTCACAGGAATTAATCAACCAGGACAATCTGAAAGCATCCATCAGCTTGTTCGTATGTTTAATCCAGTTATGGTTGGATTGGTCGACACAAAACATTCAAGGCTCACTGAGGAGAAGGTTAAAGGATGGTGGAAGGAGGGGGACAAGGTAGGCTGGATTGATGTTCCAGAAACACGGTCCAATGGCGAGAAAAGTGAGGGAATGGTATTCGCGTGGAATGAGCGTTATTTTACAAAATCAAGAAGTTTAACAAATAAGAGATGGATCTTGGTTGAAGGAAAGCTGCTTCAAAAACGTATTGATGTGGGTTTTCTTTTGGTTTTTGAACCAAGTTGTAGTCAAGAGAAAGCTAATTTACGGAAAGATTTGACGAACCTCGTGAAGACAATTTCACATCCTTTTATGATGATGGGTAAATTTAAAGATGGTTCGCCACCCGATGAACAAAATGTCGATTTTAGGGTTTCTGCAGATCCTAAATTTTCAGAGCGTTTTAAGTTTTCAACGATGTCAGGATTAGAGACAGGTCTCTCAGATCACTGCCCTAACAATTGAGTGTTATGAACAAGATAATATTTGACGTGGTGGAACTTAGAAGCGAAGATGAGGCACACACATATGTAGAGGTATAATTTTGATTACTTTTAGATCTTGATTTTGTCATTTGGATAGGATGTCATTTTGCTTATATTTAGAACTTATTTTGATGCCAAATGGCAACGTTGATTATAATTAATTATTAAGCATGGCAGTGCCTTTAGTTGTGTGTGTTTTTTTGTTGTTGAGTATTTTGGAACTTATTGTGTTTTATTCTTCACAATTACGGTCATCCCGCTATCCTGCATACTGCTATAGTAATTTTGTGGTTTGGCGCATAGATGGGATTAACAACATAGGTATCGACTTGCATTTTGCACCAAATATTACTTGAGATTTTATTTGCCTGAGCTTTGAGTAAACTTGTTTTTCGAGTCTCTTGTGATTTTCATACTTTATTGACCAGCCCCGATGTAGTTCTCGGTTACTTTTATGCAAATGCTTATGATTTGAAACCTGTGTATTAGCTTTAGATCTAAAAGTAGGTAGTTAAGAATGTCATGCTAATATGATGGAATTTCAATGAGGCACAAACTTAATTTCTTTGGACAGGAGGCTTTAGGAATAACTTAATTTCTTGTCTGTTAGGTTGTAAAAAACTAGTATTACAGGGTGTGGATCTGGACTTATCAAGTCCATAAAACAAATTATCAGTACATCATCACATGATTATTTAGAACCACAAGAATTTTCAGATAAGGCACAAATGCACACCTTTTTGAGACTGTTTATGGACCCTTGGTGGTTGTTTGTTAATGAAAGTCCAAGCTTTTTAGAATGGCTGATGTCATAGTCTTCAGTTTGGTGCAATAAGATTTATTTACAGTTATGTTTTGATGTTCTCTAGGCTTTATATATATACTGCTGAATCATTGAAGACTGGTAAATAATTTCAGTAATTAATTGTAAAACTAGTGTTCAGTTCTGAATGCCAATTAACCAATATGTAAACTGTATCAAGCACTGCAGGAACCAATATGATAGTAACTGTATGAGGCACAATTTCAAAGCTTTCTTGAGGATTTTGAAATATAGTTTTCTAATGTAATGATTCCTATTCTTTATGATTGATTTTATATGGAAAGGTCTTGTTACAAAGTCCTCTAAGGAATAAATTCCTCAAATTATCTTTTTTATTTTGATGTTGTTTACGATTGTTAGTGTTTTTGTGAGGTTGATGAAATATGAACACCATTTTGTTTGATGTTTCATTGTTAATGTTTCAAACCGTACCGGGTCTGTTTGAATTGACTTATTTTCTTTATGAAGATACAATTTTCGTTAGTGAGAACTTATGAATTAACATAAAAAACTTACTTGCATAATGTCTACATATCAATTGTCTGGTGTGTGTGCGCTTGCCTTCATCCCTACAAAACCGGCTTGTACGGTGAGGAGTGCCTCCTCTTTATAAACTCTTCTCAAGAATCCTATCTATCCGATGTGGGACTAAATCCCACCCGAGAGTTGGCCGCTAACATAAATGTGTTAAATGGTTTATGGTTTATCTTTTAACAACTAATTATAGTTTAGCTGGGTTGGTATTGATTTACTCCATCTGACCTTAAATACAAGTAAAAAAAAAATATATGTAGAGTACCTGTACTTTTTTGCTTATACCATTTAAAATTGTAGGGTAGTATTACAACCATGAGAATCAATAGTGTTATGATTTTGGATTTATGTGTGGTTATGCCATTTCACACCTTTGTCTGTCACAGCATATTTTCTTGCTTTCTTGATTTGAAAAGTTGTCATTGTGACCGTGTTTGTTGGATTTTATATGATGCATAGTTTCTTGCTCTCTGACATTTTGAATGTGTTTTGTAATAGGCTTTATGTATACTACGGTAATAAATTAATTGTAAAACTAGTGTTCATCTCGGATGCAAATTAACCAGTAACTAACTAAATAAATCAGTATGTAAACTTTTTTATTATTTTGGATCACAAATGTTACTAATTCGTTTCTTTCTCTAAAAAAAATGTTAATAATTAGCTGTTTGATTAATATTTCCTCCTCATTTGTCTGGGTTTGAACCAAGGACCTCTAATTATTTAACCCTTATATCAAACAAGTTGAGTAACTCAGTATAATAATGCAAATGAAGCACAATTTCAAGGTCTATTCATTATGTAATAGATATAGATTCTCTTGAGAATCAAGATATATAATAAATTTTTATATGGAAAGGGAAAAAAATTCCAACACTTGAACATAAGTTTGGATCATTGGATGTATATCAGTTTTTAGAGCCCTTTGTGTTTTGATATTTAAATTTGATAGATCATAATGTTTATAGTGTGGGTATCTCGTTTTGTTATAAATTTTTATTTCAGCAAGAGTGTATGGCAAAGACGTGTATTAAAGGGGGGTGATTGATTCTTGGGAGCATTGGGATGTAAGTATAGTGCATATATTTTTGGTCAAAGAAGGCTTGGCGAGATATACTTCAAGTCCTAGATCAACCTTAAAAGACTCCGCAGTGACCCCAAACTCAAAGCAATGTTGATTTATATCATAAATGGAAAGTATGGCGGAGAAAACATGCAAATTTTTCTTAAATTGCTTAACTTGAACACAGTCCTTGTGGAAGTCCAGAAAAGGTTTGAAACAAGTATTTCTAAATATAGAACAGGGATGAATATAATGACGAACAAACTATAAGAACAAATAAAGATTGAAGACGTAAACAATAAAAAGAAGCATGGGGATCTATGAAGTGAAGTAAATGGAAATCCTGTTTAGATGTAGTAATCATGAATATTGTTGCAAATTTAAATGTTGAGTTAAAAAGCATGAGAAAATCTATAACTAAGGGAAAGAAGAGAAATTATATGTGTTGGAAAAATTAGAAATAGAATTATTACAAAGTATATAAAATCAAAGAAAAATATTAGCACAAAAAAATTGAATCATAATAACATAAAAACAGAGAATAGAAAACTTATTGATTGTTGACGAGGCGTGTAAATGTACTGGGCAGTTTAAGAGTATCTTGCCACAACATTTAAGTGACAATTAACACCAAAAAAAAAAAATTACAAATATTAACACCAACAAAAAATTTGTAATTCACTTAGGCAAACACAATTTACTAGGACTATTGTCTTTCGACAAGCTTTGATTTGTGCATTTTAGGTTACTCTATTAGACTATTACTTGTTATTATAATATAAAAATTGTATTTTATGTTAAGAAAAGCATAGAAAACAAATACACATAAGTTTCGTCTAATGCCAAATGAGAGAGAAAAAGAATTCCATTTGATAACTTGAGAGTTATGGAAGGGAGAGAAAAAGAAGTATTCATGACATATTGTTGTTTACAACTACACCAGATGTTTTGCAACTTTTTTATTTTACATATAAACACAACAAATAGGAAGAATTTAGTTTAGTTTCTCTTTATTTAGTTATTTAAAACAGACCATCATATAAAAAAAATCATATCATTATATTCTAAGTCTTCATTAACGTTTTTTTTAAGAAGTTAAAATGGAATTTCATTACTCACAAAACTCGACAATTCAAGCACAAGGAGTGCCTGAAAACAGGAAAGTCAAAACAATTACATCAACAATCTGATAAAAGGAAGAAAACAAAAGGAAGCCCAGTACAAAAAGATCCCCAGATAATTAAGATGATTAAGACACCACAAGTGATAGTTAAAAGCAGTGTTGCGGTTTGCATTCAACCACCAAAAAGTTTAAAGCTTAATTTTGTCTAGCAGTTGTTGTAACGAGGACTCTTTTTGATGAAAAACCCGAGCATTTCTTTCATTCCGGATTTCCCACACACAAGAGGGCTAAATGAGATTAAAAACTAAGCATACACTTTTAGAAAATCCGCCTAAACTTTCAAATTGGTAAAAATGATCTACTACTTGCGCTGGTTGAACTATTATGAAGCTAAGCCAATGCAAAATGTCATCCCATATTTTCCCAAAATAGTCACAAGTCAAGAATAAGTGATCAAGGTCTTCCATCGAACTGCACCCACCCACACAAGGTTGAGATGAAGAATGTGTGTCCTTGATAAGTTGTCCATTGTTGGTAACCAATTCTTAAATAGGCACCAAGCAAACACGCTGACTTTGAGAGGGACCTCCTTGTTCCAAATTGATTATGGATGATCCGCCTCCTCGACATTGAGCGTCGAAATCAAGTAATCATAAGCACTTGTAACATTGTAAGATTGGGAGACATGTAAATGCTAAAGGCACCTGTAAAAAATACTAGGCCGAAGAATAATATTAGTTAGCAAATCACTGCACTCACACGCCTGCTCCTTCTCCCACGTCAATAACCTACACGTCCATCGCCAAGCTCCTCCCTCTCCCCCCCTCCCGAATTAAACCTCCCTCCTTCTGCATACCACAAACTCATATTCTCCACCTTCATCCTCTCGCACCATTTGTCAAGCAAAACAAAATTAAATTCCCTTAACCTCCAAATGACCATTCTCTTTTTTAGAACACATAGTGTCCCAGTGAAATTATTTTTCTTCGAAATAGTACTTTTTTTTTCTTTCTGAGTGATAGTATTTTTGTTTAGAAAAATATAATAAACTAATTAAATAGTGTAACCATTATGAAAATTAAACAATCATGTGATATTTTATCATAATGATTAAACGTATACCAATAATATGAAATATTAACCCACCTGGTTGGTTTGGTGGTATTGACTTGAGATCTGGGAGTGTGCTCCTCCTCGAGGTCTCAAGTTTGATTTTTCCTAGCGTCAATTTAGGTGGGCTAATTTAACTTCTTAAAAAAAAATTATATAATATAATACAAAACTATAACTTAAAATATTTAACCTTTATCGTATCCTCTCCAAAAAAAAAACTTTTATCTTAATTATTTAAGTCACAGACATATTTGATGATCGGTCAAGCTCAGCCCATGATTTGAACTACACACGCTCAAATTGATTATCAATATATATTCACTCATTCGCAACTTTTTTTACACAATCACTTTTTTCTCTCATTGTTGTGTGCCCTAACGTTCTTTGCGATACTTGTAACCAATGCTTCTTTCTAACTTCAAGTAAGTATCGTTCATCTCATCGCCACGGCGCCACCTTAGTAGTGCGATTTAGGGTTTTACTTTCTAGGGTTAATAGTGCTTTACCCCCTGTAATATAGGTCATTTCCAGGTTTGCCCCTGTAAAATATTTATTTTGATTTACCCCTTGTAAAATAATTTTTTTAGAATATCCCCCTAATAGGCCAAACAAAAACGAATTTTTATTTTTTTTTTCTTCAGAAATTTTGGTTTTTGTATGGCCTATTAGGGGGGTTTTCTAAAAAAAAAATTATTTTACAGGGGATAAATCAAAAAAGATATTTTACAGGGGGTAAAACTGGAAATGGTCTATATTACAGGGGGTAAAACACCATTAGCCCTACTTTCTATTTATCCATGAATGCTATGTTGTTGAATATGTTATGCTTCAAAAATAAAACTTGAATATGCTATGATTTGTTCATGAATACTGTGTTTTTGTTTCGGTGGTTTCAGTTTTAGTATGAATATGCTATGATATGATATGTTCACGCGTTTTTTATTTGTTTTATGCTATGTTTGAATATGCTATGATTTGTAGTGTGATTTAGGGTTTTACTTTCTATCTATTATCGATATATACTTTGCTTGAATATGCTAAACTTTGTTCATGAAATCTATTTGAATATTTTTGTTAGGTTGAAATTAATTTTGACTAGGTAAGGTGTTACATATTGTGAATAATGAATCAAACACGTTAATTTATACAATTTTCTTTATATTGTGACTATAAGAACTGTCGGTGTGTTGTAGACCACGTAAATTGATGGTGCATTTTGGACCACATCAATATTTACTGTGTTTTACAAGTTTATAATCTGTTATTCTATAATTCGTACATATAATTTACGTATTTTACGCGTTTAAATTATGTAATCCGGATGTGTAAAACACATTACTCGTCAGGTTTATATCACTTGGTTTTGGAAATTTTATATACGTCTGAACTATAATTTGCACATGGATCCCCGATCTCCCCATAGCCAACCTCATAATATCGGTCATCGATAACAGAAAAGTGCTAAAATATTCATATTTGCATGAATAAATTTTACTTAGTAAATAACATCGAATCTGATAATTTAACTCTTAAATGATTACTGAAATATGATACCTAAAGAAGTGATACATAAGCGTTCTGCTGCTTCTTCTTAAACTTCTAGCCAACATTCACCCGCCAATACAAGTAAGTTAGGGATCACCGACCTTTTTGCTATATTTAGAAAAAAAGTTGACTAAAGTTCCAACGCAACAAACTCGACGCATGACATTATTATTAATATTGATTTTTTATTCATAGAAGTCAATGTTTGCTTAAGTTTATCCTTTCAAAAAAATGTTACTCCACATTTTACTCATTTTCAATTGAAATTTCAAAATTACCTCTGCGTGAGTTAACTCATACAAGTGTTAATTTTGTGTCATACAAGTGTTAATTTTGTGTGGCTTAACTCACGCTACGTGAGTTAATTCACGCTGAAAACTCACACTGAATTCCAGCATGAGTTAACTCAAGCTGGTTTTCTTTCTCACTTTCACACCACTGCTGCATACTCTGCCCCCCACCACTACTACTACTCAATAATACTACTCATTAATTCTCCAAGAAAAGGAAAGGAGCACATTAATTGGTGATGAATTATGTTTAAGAAAGTGATTTGGTGTATGGCGTTTCACTATTTATTTGAGTAAATGGAATGGACCAAATTCAGTTGGGAATGAGCATATGTGTTGGGCAAAGAGCAGAATTCACACACATAAGACCCACCCATGAGCTCAAATTCATTGAAAACCAAACCATCACTTTTTCTCTTTCTCTCTCTCTCTCAAAATCGATTTTCTCTTATTGTTTTGTGCCCTAACATCAAGTAAGTACCGTTCATCGCCACTTTTGTAGTGTTAATTAGTTAGGGTTTTACTTTGTATTTTATTCATGAATGCTGTGTTCAATATGCTATGCTTCAAAACCAATGCTTGAATATGCTATGCTTTATGCATGAATGTTGTGGTGTGATTTAGGGTTTTACTTTCTATTTAAAAATAAAGGTATGTTACTTTGTTTTCTTCATCTTTTCATCATTTTCAACCAAAATCATTATCTGGGTTGTTGTTATTTTTTACTAATTGCAAATGGGTTTGTTCAAAAATTTGATTTTTATTTATTTTTATGGGTTTTCAGAACCACCATTGCTTCATTTCTCTGTTTGAATATATTGTGCTTGTTCATGAAAACGGTGTTGTTTTGAATTTGAGTATACTTTGATTTAGGGTTTTAGTTTCTATTTATTATCAATATATGCTATGCTTCATGAACACTGTGTTGTTTTGGAGTTGAGTTTGATGAATATGAGCTTTTTATATATTTCTTTTTACTCAATTTTTTTTAGTGTTGTTGTTCACATTTGATTGAATTGCAACGATTTCATGTTTAGTTTGAGAGTATCTTTGATTTCATTTTGTAATCAATTAATTCTCATTCTTTTCTTTGATTACTTTAAATTTTCATTTGAACTCTTGATGTTTCTTAATGTGCAGAGGAATTATTATGAGGATTGTTGGTTGGAATATAGGAGGGATTACTCAGTCAGGAAAATCTGTGATGATCCGTGATGTTGTTCATAGGTGTAATCCAATTGTGTTGGGCTTGGTCAACACGCAACATTCGAGTCTCACGGATGAAAAGGTTAAAGGATGGTGGAAGAAGGAGGAGAATGTAAGCTGGGTAGATGTTCCAGAAACATGTTCCAATGACGAGAAAAGTGGGGGACAGGGATTGGTATTCTCTTGGAATGAACATCTTTTTTCGGATCAAAAATTTTAACATATAAGAGATACATCTTGGTTGAAGGAAAATTGATCCAAGAAGGTATTGATGTGTCTTTCCTACTGGTTCATGCACCAAGTTGCAGTCAAGAGAGATTTGATTTATGGAGAGATCTAATGAATCTCAAGAAGTCTATCTCAACACCTTTAATGATGTTTGGCGATTTTCAAGAAGTTTTGGAACCGGAAGAAATAATCGGTAATGAGGTGACTTCACAAGGAATGAAAGACTTCCGACATTGTATAGCTGAAATGAACCCTGTGGAGCTTCTGTTGTTGGACGGAAAGTTCACTTGGTATGACTATGCCAATAAACGTGTAAGCAGAACAGATAGAGTTTTTGTAGATCAGGAATGGCTAGAGCATTTCAAGGTTTTGAAGCTGCGGGGATTAGAGAGGTCTCTCTCAGATCACTGCCCTCTATTAGTTCAATCTGGTTCAGTTGTTGACATTACAAGCTTATGTGGAGACTCAAACTTGGAAGTGATCGGGGCGAGGCTTATGAAGTTGAAGCATGATTTTCAGTCATGATACATTTGGTATGGTGGAACATAGAAATGAAGGCGAGGCAGACACATATTTTGAAGCATGATTTTTATTACTTTTAGAACTTGATTTTAATGGCTTGTCATTTTGAGTAAACTTGTGTTTCGACTCTGTTATATTTTTATGCTTTATTGACTGTAGTCGGATGTAGTTCTTGGTTACTATGATAAGATTAGGCAAATGCTAATGATTTGAAACCTGTGTGTTAGCTTTAAATCTAAAATTAGGTAGTGTGGTTTCTGCTTGTTCAATATGTGAGGTTAGAATCTCATGCTTATATGATGAAACCTGTGTTATATTGTTTATCCAAAGTGATATCGGCCTAGGGTGTGTGGAAAGTTCCTCACTAGCATAACTCGTAAAAAATGTGACGAGTCCTTCTACAAGGAGTGGCTATAATGCTATGCTACTCATGTTGAACTTAGAAGTGAAGGTGAGGCTTACACATATGTTGATAACATTTGATGTGGTGGAACTTAGAACTTGATTTTAATGTCGTCATTTCGTTTACTTTTAGAACTTGATTTTGCTGAGTTTTGAGTAAACTTGTCTTTTGACTCTGTTATTTTTTTATGCTTTATTGACTGTACTCAGATGTAGTTCTTGGTTACTATGATATGATTATGCAAATGCTTATGATTTGAAACCTGTGAATCTGTTTGGAACTTAAACTAGGCAGCGCTGTTTGTGCTAAACTCTCCAATATGTAAGATTGTCGCGCATATATATGATGGAATATCCTGTAGGCTTATGTTTATTTTCCTTGGGTAGGAAATAATCGATAATGGTTGGTTTGGAGAAAAATAGATGAAAGATTTCCTCTTGATTCATGTTTAGAATATAGTTCATGTTAAAGATTATCTTTTTGAAACTTCAGGAAATTTTTGTGCATATGTATATGCTTCACTAATTCACAGAAAAATTTCTAAAAAACTAATGTTTTTGGAAGCACACTTTCGGACAACATATTTCGTCTAGATTATACTTCTGAACGGCACAAAATCAGATGTTGTATTGTTATTTTTATCTAGGCTTCATATATATACTTCTGAATCATTAAGGACTAGTAAATAGTTTCATTAATAAATTAATTGTAAATTTAGTGTTCAATTATGAATGCAAATTAATCAGTTACTAACTAAACCAGTATGTAAACTGTATCAAGCACTGTAAGAACCAATATGACAGTCACTCGATGAAGCACAATTTCTAGGCTTCCTTGAAGATTTTGATATATATGTAATGATTCATTTTTGATTATGGATTCTATTTGGATGAAGCTACAAATTGTTGAGAATCAAGATGTCTGATAGATTTTATATGGCAAGGTCTTTGTACCACTAATGTGGCCTTCTCAATATAAGTTATAATACTGAAATATTACTAACTAAAAAATTGAATGAAAAAGTGTTATCAAGTTATTTACTCACATTGTAGTGTCTATTCTGCATGTGCTTCATTTCCTTTTCAACAATCTCTTTTAAGTATTTAGATTGAAATCGTGTGTGCTTTCGATTTTGTTAAATTTTAATTTTTAAACAAAATTTAGAGTGCAAAGACATAGACTGTAGACATAGATCACATCTCAACTATGTTGGAACTCCACAACGACTACCTTTTAGTTTTGTTGAGTTTAATGTAGCTATGAATTATTGTAAATATAGAACAAAGATTAATGTAATGAAACGAATAAACTATAAGAACTAATAAGGATTGAAGATGTGTAAACAATAAAAAGAAGCATGGGATCGATGAAGTAATGTAAATGGCAATCATGATTAGATGCAGTAATCATGAGTATTGAGTAAATAGGCAATTACCCCCTTGAAATTGTAAGTTTCGTCAATTACCCTCGACATTAGCAAAACTTCTATTACCCCCCTAAAATTGCACAACGTTAATCAATTTACTCCCTCCGTCAAATTTTTCTGTTAGTCAACATAATATTTTGCAAATACCCCCTGAAGTTTTCCACTTACGTGCAAAATACCCTCCGAACTTGATTTTTTTTTTCTTATCCTTAATTCAAAAGATATTAAAGACAAACAATTAGCAGTTAACTTTAATACTTTAAACTCTACAAACCCTCTAAATAGAAACTTATAGAATTATGTAGAGAACGTCGTCGGTTTGAAGTTTCATTATGGTGAATCGCACACATTCGTCCGAGTCGATTGAGGAACATTGATACTTAACACTTACCACTGCTCTCATGTATTATGTAGTTGAAAAGACCATTTAACCGACCAAATTGATGCTTTAAATCACACTGTGTAACATCTTCATTGCTCCAAAACAAATTGAATTTGTTGTGTTGTAGTAAACTACAACCAGTTTGAAATTCATTTCGATTGTGTAAGGTGTTTTGTTTTGTGAATGAAAAAGAATCGAACATACCAAATCATTCAACCTTTTGTGCATTGTAAACCACATAAACTGTTGGTGCGTTGTAGATCACGCAGATTCGTGTTGCATTCTAGACTGCATATTATATTTATTATGTTTTACAAGTTTAGATTCTATATTTCGAACATGATTTTACATATTTTACAAGGGAGCTTCTACGGTGTAGTTAGAAAATTGACTTTTTTGAAAAAGTTAATTTTAATTTTAATGTTTGATTTATTTTTAAATTGTTGATTATTGATTAATGATCAATAGTAATTTATCTAGTAATGCTTGCAACATCTTGGACTTACAGCTACTATTTTATCGTTGACATCTTTAACATGCAAACAGATTTGATGATATTATGTAATAGTCTTGAGTGTTACACTTTATGGGGTGTTATACTTGAAACAAGATAGGATAAAATTAGATTAAGTGTAGACTTGTTAATCTGATGAATTGATGATACTATGGGGACTGAACTTTTGATGCCACTGTACAAACAGTGGGGTGTTACTCACTACAATTTTGATATTATAGTGTTAACTTCATCAGAAAAGTCGTTTTCACGACTTCACCATAGAATTTTTCATTTTACAAATCTGGCTTCTATGATCAGGATATGCAAAACATATCAGTCATCAGATTTGTATCACTTGGTTTTAAAAAATATACTCCCGAACTATAGCTTGCACATGGATCCTCAGTCTCCTTGTAGCCAACCACATAATCCCAACCATTGGTAACTGAAAAGTGTGATTTATGTTCAAATCAATAAATATTAATCACTAAATAAGACCAAACTAGTTGTACTCTCATAAGATGATGTGTTTTCTTTATCGAGTTCAACCATGCATAGAGTGATTTCATCGATAGCGCGGGTCTGTTATAGACTATTGATCAATATATTTTTATTACAACCAACTCAATCAGTTTGAAAAATATATCATTGTAGAATATTATGTAGAATTGATCAATGTTGGCATGAATTTTTTCACATATGCTTCCATTATGGTCATTAAATATAACCCATATTATGAGAAGGTTTATAGTTTTAGAATAGCCATTTGAGAAATAAACGGTTTTGGAATACTATGAATTTACTTTTCTACACGTAAATCAAAAAAGGAAATTGTCTTGTGATATAAGTGAATCTCGGAATCGTATCCTTATTTCTTATAATTGAGGCACCTTATCCTTATTTTTCCTGATTTACGGTAACTAATAAATCTATTAAGAAAGTTGACTTTTGAACAACTTTCAAAGGTCTGGAAATTATGGTCTTAGAAATTATGTTGTTCTAGTGTTTAAAAACTGCAATTCTTCTAGTATAAGCACCACGATGAGATTAGTAAGCATCGCAATTTTATTTCCAAAGAAACCCTTTTATATACAATGTATATGTTATCTTACCTGATAAGATTGAGAATAGATGTAGCTATATTTATCATCCATTCAAAGCACGAATACTATACAATTATGCAAGAGAAGTTCCTTAACAATTTGTAAAATCAAACCCCAAAAGGCAGTGAAAAACCAATATTTATAACCTAAGTTTGATATTGATCAAGAGAATATATGAGCAATCTGAGAACAAAGTAAGAATCTTGTTCATCCTAGCTTGTATTATAGGCTTCTTGAATTCAGTTGATACACGATGGAAGGTACCTCAAAGACACAATTTTGTGATCCTTACTCCAGCTCCAGCAAGGTAACACTGAGTTGCACTAATGTCTCTATAAGGGATAACCCTTTTATTCACACACTAACCAGAACGATGATTACCACCAACCTCAGAACTCGATATTACATGAACAAATGGAACATGGGTTTGCTTGGCGAAATCAAAATCCAAGACTTGCCTCATCTGTAAAGGCATTTCAACCAATGAATTAAGGGAAGAATCATTGTAATTTCAAAATGAAATATTTTAGGAAAACAATGAGAATAATAACATCATATTGTGACTTTTGAAGAGAGGTGCATTCAGCAGACAAAACTTGAGAGTTACTACTTACAATAGATTGGTGGTTATGTAGAATAACATAAACAATATTTCTAACAATCTATCCATCAAATCCCACAACTTGACTCAATGTCTCATTTACAATTAAAAAGAACTTAAAATCGGGGAGGAAAAGATAAAAAGGAACCCCAAAAAAACAAGCACCGTAAACACGGTATCCACCACCGCCCATCGTCACTACTCACCCACAAAGAACACCCTAAAAATAAAACTCTCAGACCCCAACACCCAAGCTGAGCCACATTTCGAAGAGCACCTAACCGAAGGATCATGCAGCTATCACAAACCTCGCAACCTCCGACCCACCGAAAGAGCACAACATAAAGCCCAAAAACCAACTTGAGTCAAAGAGCTGACTCTCGATCTCGAATCAAAAGTGATCAGCCCACCAGACTATAGTGCCAAATTAGCAGGGCACCCCTCGCCCCCGGTACACCAGAGAAAAACCAAATCAAGTCAAACAAAGATTGCAGCTAGACCCCGACTCCCGATCTCGAAGTCAAATGAACCGGCCCACCGAAAACCAGCACACAATATATAAGACGAAAGACATGGCATGCGAAGTTTAAACAACAAACAAATCAAAAGGAAAAGACTCAACACAACGTGACACACACCCTCCAAACTTCGTAAACACCTAAACCACCCAAAAAGCACAAACAAGAGCTAGTGACGACGAACATGGACCCGTGTAACAGAGATTGCTTCTAAAGGAAATCACCCCAACAAGCGCCCATCTCCTCACTTAAAACACCAACCACATACCCACTAACCAGCAATAGGGACATAAACTACACCACCAACCCACCTCACCATGAAAACAACAGCAACACAAACACAAATCCAGGGAAAGACGAAACCCAACAACAAAACACGGGCAGCGACGCCGGTCTGAAGCGGGAACACAACCCAAATAGTAACAATGTTGCCACCGTTGACAAGGAGATTGCATGCCGACGGCCACCGGAAAGAGGTGATACCGTGAGCAAAGTAACAGCCAGAAACTACAGCCACGGTGGTAGAAAGCCAAAGTTGCCGCTTAAAAGGACTGATCACCGTTAAAACCACAACAGACCGAAACGAGAATCAAGAAGAACAACCACCGGTGAGGAAGCCAACTGTGGAAGACCGGTAAGGAGGTGGTGCAGACGCAAAGGGACTCGCGCGCACCACCAATCCAGAGTCTACGTCAAGCTGACAACATCCAGACGTGCCTCTACTTCTAAAACTTCTTTTCTACTTTGATCGGCCTCAAAAACTAACGAACAGATCTACAGCTCAGGAAAAGCAGATACCACGACCAAGGACGGACATGACAGATCTCAACTTAGATCGAGCTGCAGATACCACAACCTCACGACGAAACCAACACTGGGACCAACCGCAACGGACCACCGTGAGTCGCAAACGAACCACCGTGAGACACCACCTTGAACAGTTGCTTCAACCTCTAAAAGGTCACCAGCAGAACGGTCGTCAGAGAGCCAGCGAGGAGGTGATGCGGAGGGCTGCACCTCGTCGCATCACCACCAAAAATGATCTACATTTTTTGAAGAGTATTTGGATTGGTGGGAGAAGGAGGAGGAGGTGTGGTTTAGAGAAAGGGCAGAGGATTTAGAATTTAGAGAGAGAAAGTTTGGGTGTCTTTATAAGTTCTCTCTAAAACACATACCTACAATCAAAATCCGTAGGTAAAACAAAATATTTTGTCTGTTGAATGTAACTTTGTCATCATAGTAGTTAGTGACGACAAGAAATTTGGGACGGTCGGTATAGGTATTTGCGGCTATATTTACGATAAATTGACTTTTATCCACGAAAAATGGTTGTGACTAAAGTCTAAGTTTGTTGTAGTGTATCGTGACAACAAGATAGTTTATTGTTGTAATAATCAAGATAATAACATCTAGTTCAACCAAAAATCATACCTATTTCCGGTCATTTTGACTAAAAAAATACCCACCTGGCTTCAAATAAGAAAACCGTCGGCCGCTGAGTTTTTTGGTCATTTTCATGTGTTTCTAAGAAACAATGAATATCAAAACAGCAACACTCTTTAACTTTTAGTAGTCATTTTAAAAGTCATATATATGATTGATTATGGGCCTAGCCTAACCCATGAGTTGAACTACACACATGGCAAGACCCATGAGATCAAATTCATTACAAGAACAATTTTGAAAATTGTTGTTCTGACTTCAAGATCTTCCTAATAACACATGGAAAGTCCTAAAATGCCCCCAGCGGTAGTTAACTACCGTTTGCCAAACCGACAACAGTTAACTGCCGCTGGTCTCAGCGGTAGTTAACTACCGTTGCGATGTGTATCATATGAATGCAGAAACCTCCAGTTTCTGGTTACAGAACACATGCAAAACTTGTAAAATATAACCAAAAATCACCCAAACTTCAATTTGCTCGAAAATCATCCAAATTTCATCAATTAATTCACAAGTTCTGTTCTTCCTATTTACATGCAATGTAGGTTGTTTAGGGTGTTAGTTTTCATAATTTTTTTAAAACTTTAGTGTTTAGGTTAGGTTTATGAAATTGCAAATTATGATAGAATTTGATGTTAAAATGTATGGTTTTTGCTAGCATTGTTGTTTAGAGTAGGTTTAGGTACAATGTAGTTGAATTTGATGTTGAATTAACACTAATTGTGCTAATATTTTGAAATGCACTTAAGGTTTTTGATGAAATGCCTAAGTGAGATAATCTTGTTTTTTTTTTGTGTAATTTTTTTTGCAAATATGTTAAATTTTATAATGTATATATGTTGTAATGATTCTAAGTTGGGATTTTTACATTTTTTTGGCAAGTTTTAGAATAATATAAGAGGAATGCTAGCAACACTCTCTTTTGAGCACTCTCTCTAGCACTCACTCTTTTATTGGGTAAAATCATTGTATGTCCCACCACCATATGTGGGTTCCATTTCCAAAGTGTAGGTCCCACATTGATTTCACCTAATAAAAGAGTGAGTGCTAGAGAGAGTGCTCAAAAGAGAGTGTTGATAGCATTCCTCTTTCTTAATATATGTGAAATTTTTAGACCATCTACAACAAAGCACCCTAAATTGGGTGCTTAAATGGGTCCCCTGCGTCTAAATCATTAATTTTACGATAATAGTTAATAAACACCAATTTTCTCCAATCCAACACCTCATTACTAAATAGGTCCTACAAATAATTCTATATCATTACATTTCAACAAAATTTATTTAATTTATCAAGATTCATTAAATAGGACCAACAAAAAAAGAAGAGAGAGAGTGCTTCCATAGCCACCCTTCTCTATAGGCACTCATATATTTTACTCCACAATGGAGGTGCCTATTTAATGTGGTGCTAAATAGGTTAAGCACCCACCACTGTGGATGGTCTTAGAATGCCATATAATTTGGAATGGAGGGAATATAAAATAATTTATATTGTGGATTCAAGTATTGTCTCTCTCTTTTTTTTTAATGAAATTAACCATTTGTTTGGTCATGTCAAATTAACAACCCAATCAACATTAAATTTGGATCAAACATAAATATTTTAACTTTTCGTTTTAGTCGTTTTAAAATTTTTCGTCGCTTTTAAGATTTTCATCACCATTTTTTATTTCTGTTTTTAAGTCAACACATGTTGTTATTTAACATTTTGAATTTTTTTCAATCATGTTTAGCTCATTATAGAATTATCTTTTGCAATAAATTTTTTAATTAAAGATGAAATAAATATGATTTTTTTTTATGATTTTGGCACTTAAAAAATCACAATTAATTCATGGTTTGTTAAAAAACATTATTTTTTTGAAAAGAGATTCTTATAATAAAATCTAAGTTTATGTAAAAATTAAACTCATTAAAAAATTTGAAGTGTACACATGACATGACATGACATAAAAGTATCAATAAAAAATGTGAACGAAAATTTTTTGGATTACTAAAAATCAAAGAAATTTTTCTAACAAAATATTTTTTTTAATATTTATAGGAATAAAAATATATTTAATCTTAAATACTAATACCTACAACAAATCAAAATTGAATTAGTGCTTTTTTTTCTTTTCTTTCTTTCTATAAAAAAATGAAAGAAAAATCTTCTTGCCTCTTTGACCGATAATTTGAATGACATAGTACTACTAACTAGTAGCAATAGTTTTGTCAACAAAAAAGAAAACTAGTAGTAATAGTATAGTATGGTAATTGTATGCGGCCCCACGGAGAGTCATGAATGTATATAATAAATATAAATAAATGACTGACCTAGATCTTGGAGGATGGAGCTAGCTTGAAATAAGGAAAATAACAAAGTACTCTCAATTTTATTTTATTTAATTTTGAATCAAATATAAGTACGTGATTTGGAGTATTCACATAAATCAGAGAATACAACAAGATTTAGAGAGTGATTACAAATTTATAAACCGTCTTGAAGAGGTTCTCACGCCGATATGGAGAGCCGATCTCACGTCCCTTTACCAACTTTGATTAGTTGTACTTCACATATTCTCTTTTTATAATAACATTAATGATAATGATAAATTGGTGTAATAATAATATATAAACATGCAACAAGTTAAGGGAAAAATATTCGTAATAGAAAAATCATTGACGTAACTAAAAGCATAGGATGGGATGAGAAATTTATTTTCATGCAATGTCTCTCACAACTTAATAGTAATGTCTTTGGATGTTTATTCTTGATGTTTATCATACAAATTATGTCTTGTGTGGCCTCTTCCTCGAGTCATCATATCATCTTTTTGTAATCTGTAATTTCTTGCTTCAAGTGTGGTAGAAGATCTTGAACTGGTTTAGGTGGGAGCTGAATATGACCTTCAGATTGTTTTGTTTATTCTATGTTTTTTTGTTCCTTTGGAAGTGGCTCCGGACTTGGAAATTGTTGACCTTGGATTTTGGCATTTTGTAGTGTGGTTGATCCGTAAGTCATGTAATGAAGTTGTTTTCTCAAAAAAAGTTTATAAACATTGAGTAAACGGATCATATTATACTATTTTTTTTCCTTCAAACCTTAATATCCGACAAATAACCACTAATCTGATGGGTGCAATCCCACCGTCCATCTGTTGGATGTCCATCTAAAGCCAGAGAAAAGCTCTCTGTGGACTTGCCTTCTTGGTATTGTGAAGAATGGAACATGAGACTTCAAATGGAGCACACTCCTCTACAAGTTGGTAGTAAAACTCTTCCTATATATGGCTAGATAGTCTTTTGGTTTGGTGGCATTTGCTCATATAATATAGTTTTCTTTGAGTTTTATAACTTTTTGTGGTTCTGAGTTGGAGTATTCTTCACACTCATCTTTTAATAAAATATTTTATTTGCTATTATAAAAATATAAAAAATAAGAAAAATAAAAACTCAAGAGAGAAGGTAACACTTTTCAATTCAAAACATGACCGCTTGAAAGGAAGAAAGCTGAAGACAATTTTCTCTACTGGTTTGCAAGTTGCCTAGTTGCTAGACTTCAGAACAATAGAACAATTGTTTGTTTGAGTTATTGCATAATTAATTAAGATCAAGAATGGACCACCTAAAAAGTAATCATAGTATATGTACACACTAGCAATAAAATTTCAGATGGTTGGGCGCCCGTTAATTGCATGATACTTCGGTCCAGATTTTAAAAATATCTAATATTACGTACATGTCACTAATCCTTCATATATAGTACCAACCAGCTAGTCAAGGGCAGCTTCAGTAGAGTGGTCCATGAATTCACCTGATTTTAATGCCTACCTCTCTCTTAATTAGGTAATGTCTTTTTTTCTTCTTTATAACCATTTCAGGTGTGTGTGTAGGGGAAGGAAAAGGAACCACTCAGCTACCTCTCTCCTGTTTGTTTTTTCCATTCACAAATGCATGCTGCTCCAAATCAAGAGGAAATTAACTGCGTAGAATTTGGTTCCATCTAGTTACATAGTAACCATCTAGTTGTCCTCTTTTTATTTTTTAATTAAATAATATATTTAGCCATGTCATTGTTATCAAGGAATGCATATATGTATGAGAAGCTAGAATCAAATGCTAGGAAACAGAATAAAATGATGAATGTGTTAAAATAAGAAAATCCAAACAAATTTCTTTAGATGATACACATCTATATGAAAAGGACTATGTATATGTAATCTAAGAGATATAGCAAGTTTTGAAAGAATAAAACAACAAATGTGGGGTTAAGTGTATCCGGCCCCAAGTTAGATTGCAAAAACCCTAATGATAGATACTGATAGCAACCTTTCCATGAAGCAAGTCTAAGTCCCCTGGGTAGAATTTTACACCCAGAAAGGAGGCATTGAGCTATTGTGGACCATACATGACCTGTTTCTCAAACATGTCCCCCCTCTGTTAGCACAATAACCACGCTAAATGTCTCTACGTACCCTATGTCTTGTCTTCCTTTCTTTCTTAGTATAAATGCTACTATCTTTCATTCTTAGGGCAACCCACCTTTAATGCCCCAAACATACATATATCATCATGTACTACACATTTCATTTCATTTCTGTTTTATTCTTTATAAAATATTTTCTTTAAATTGAGGTATGATCGATCAATTTTTTTAAATAATTTCATTGACATTATTTATATTAATATAATTTTGACATTTTTTTTGCCCTTCTAGGGAAAAAACGACATATCCAGAAGTGGTACAAGGTAGGATATAGTTATTATTAATATTATTAATAATTAACACAAGGGTCTCACTAACATGTGTCTCATTAGGGCACATGTTAAAAATTCCAAAAGAAACAATTTTACATTGAGATAAATATTTTATAGTTTTAAAACGTTGAATGTACAACTTTTAAAGACAATATATATTACTTTATAAGTTTTTTAACATGTACCTTATGTTAACATTCTCCTTAATGCTAGTGTGTCTGAGTCTTCAAAAATCAAATAATAATATTTCTTACTAATAATTTTTCTTTACAAAAATCAAATATTTCTTTAAGTAGAACATATTTCTAAATAATAACATTTCTTTACAAAATTCAAGAATTAAATCCATAGTGGCACAAAAGGGTTTAAACCCCAGAGATATATTAGGGCGCCTACTGAATATCATAATTACAACGAGTTAGTAAAAGTAAATAAATTGTTCTTTTCAAGCATAATGTGCCACACTTAACATATTTAAGTATGCGGTCATGAATTTGATACGCACGTAGAAAAACACTTACTAAAAGTCGACCCTTTAAATTTGAATCTCCGTAGATCAAATGATTAATCTTTAACTTCTGACGGGGATACTTTGGATTTATATTAAAAAAAACAGTCTTGCTAACGAGTGTTCTAAAAGCACCATTTAAGGATTCTTAATGATGAAATTACTCCTTAAAAAAATCAAAAACTCCAATTTTCAAAGCAATTGATAACATAAACTTACCATTTAAGGTCATTAAACAATGCCACGAGGGTACTCATTATCATTTCCCAAAAAAAGGTATTTGTTTGCCATTCCTTACTATGATCATTTGGTTTCTTAAGTCTCAACCAAACCAGACGAAGTTAGCTAGCTAGGAATTAGCAAGTATCTGATTAAGCTAGCTTTAGCAACTCTTCACTACTTTCACACACACACTCTCTTTTTAAAGTCACGAGAAGCCACTGTCCCATTGTTCATTCAATTTTGTGTGAGAGTGTGTGGGGGAGATATAAGAGAGAGAAAGAGAGAGAGAGATTCGAGAGAGGAGGTGGCAGAGGAACTGATAGAGAACTTTCAAAGCTCTTTATCTTCTACCATCACTCAACTAGCCTCTATATTGCAGTCTGAAACTGAAAGTCTCACAAATTTTGTGGAAACCTCTAGTTTTATCTTCCCTTCTAAAAGAAAGGGTGTTTATCTCATATCATTTTTCTTCTTTCTGTCTCTCTCTGTCGGTACCATCATGTAGGTCTTCCCCCACTATACTACACCTTTCTCATTCATATTTATCTTCTTCTCTATAACTCTAACTCATTAATTAACTCTCTCTCTTTTCTCTCTCTCCCCTTCACTATATGTATTTGTTCCATTTTCAGGAGACCGCAAGGAAACCCATTAGATCTTAACAATTTGCCTGATGAATACTCTAGAGATCATGGTAAACAACTCCTTGAAGACACTGATCTACCCGGTAATTTATTTTACATTTTTTTTCTTCTTCTTAATTTAGTGATCAAATCATACAATATAAATATACACTGAAACATATATAAAAACAACATAAAACTTGTTTGTCCTATATTATATTCCATAATCACACATACCATGAAAGACTTATTATACTTTCAACAGGAAACAAAATTGAACACTGTCATATTTTGTCATCCTCGTGGTATATTCTTTTGACCATGAAACAGTGCTTAATAATTACATGTTTTTATTTTATTATATTTTATTTTTGGTTTAACTCCCTTTCTTTCTTTTATTAAATTTTTTTCCTTCTCTTTTATCTTTTTCCATACTTCCTAGCTTCTTTAAACTTCAAATGTAGTGTCATACATACTGGAAAAGGACTTGAGAGGAAAAATAAAAATAATAAATAAAAAGGTAAGTGAGTAAATAAATAAGGGAAATGCTAAATATATATTTGATGATATATGGGAAATTGGGAATGTTGATTAAGGGAAAGTAGTGGTCTCATCGAAGTTGCTTAAATAGGATATTGTTGTTAATTTGTTGGCAGGTTGCAGGAAAAAGAAAAACGGCGGGAAGGATGGAAAAGATGAGTGTGGGAAGGTCTACGAATGTAGATTCTGTTCCCTCAAGTTCTGTAAATCTCAGGCTCTTGGGGGACACATGAACCGTCACCGCCAAGGCTAGCTATTCTTTTCATTTCTTCAAATTAATTTCCTTTAAAATTAAAATATATATATCCCAAAAATAAAATAATAAGGGATACTCATACTAGTTGTTAATGATTTGTCCATGAAACGTTGTCACATGTCATTTCAAAAACAAAAGTTATGAAGTACTAAAATTCTTTCTTGGTTTTGATTTGAAAGGTCTTTCTCTTATGTTGGCTTTGATTTGATGTGTATATTTGTGTTGGGTTTAATTTGGTGCAGAGAGGGAAACTGAGACGCTTAACCATGCACGTCAGCTAGTCTTCCGTAACGATCATAACCTTGCACCACAACCAGCTCCCTCTCACCTTGTAGGGTATGTATCCAATGCACCACTTTTTCCTTTAACTAATACTTTGCTCCCTCCCTCCCTTTAATTTCATCTCTACCCATATACATATACATATAGCTCCTTTATCATACAAATAAATTAGAATTTTATTAATATGTTGTGGGTTCGAACCCATACACTCGCACTCATGTCACAACGATGCTAACCACCATACTACAACATGAGGGAAAAATAGTATTCGCCATTGTGATACAAATTAATGGAGCCCTAAATCAAATGCTTTTGCTTTATTTTCAATACCAATTACTTTTAATTTTCAAGAAAAATCATAACAATAGTATTAGGCATCATGATATAAATTGATGGAGCCCTAAATCAATTCATATATGTCCATTATGGCTCATTGTTTTGTATACTTTCTATTTATAGTTCCATTTTCTTTTTCAGATGTTGTCCACCACCAATACCAACAGCAGGCTATATTCCAGCAAATAACATGGGAGATCAAACAATTCCTATGAGATTCCCAAGATATTTCTCAGGTTCATCTTCAACCCACATTCCACCACCACCACCACCACCACAACCATCTCAACCATATCTATACTCTTCACCTACACGCCCAGTGTCTTTCCCTACACATTTGATTCCTCAGCATCCAATGAATGAATATCATGTGGGTCACGTGATGAGTAGCAGCCACCACCAGCAATATCACAACGTGAACTATGTTGCGGGTGCAGGCGGTGGTGAGTCAAGTTACACTTGCATAGGTGCACCGGTTAGACAAGGTTTTATTCCAGGAAGTAGTGGTGGGAAGGATCATCATCAAGATATGGAAGGGACATTGAATTGGGGAAGGAGCTATTCAGGAGGAGGAGGACAGCAGCATCGTTTAGATAAAACTACTACTAATTCAGCAGCATTGATCAATCGGTTTCAAGATGGTTTCTAATGAGAGTGAGAGAGATTCTTTGTGATTGTGTTGATCTGTTCAATGATAACAAAATGTGACAGATGCAGGGGTGATGATGAGTCATGAGAGAGAGATATGTATTGTGGTTTGGTTTTATTTTGGTTTTTATGTTAATTTTTACTTTACTGCAACAGTAACTAAGGACACCTTTTTAGATCATTCACACGCTCAGCTACTTTGGCTTGGAGCTGTGGGATCTATGGGAATTAACAAACGACAAGTTCGATATCAACTCAAACTTTCCTATCCCCCTCGATTTTTCCATTTTAATTCTACCTTCCTTTTGCATTTTAAACATGAAGAATGCTAACTACTCTTCTTAGGACACTTTTTTTAATGAATCATATATAATTAAGATAAGCGTGTCTTTAACCATCTAAAAGTTTAAAAAAAATGCAAATTTTAATACTGAATTTCCTTTTTTCTTTCTTCTTGTATACAAGTGTTCCAAGAACATTCGTTGGCATATCCATTTTAATTCATGTGTTTGATTTTTTTTTTGTTTTTCTTAGCTTCCCTACTTGTTTGGTTTCAGATTAACACTCTTTTAGTCTCAAACTCTGATCGTGCAACAATTCCATGCATTCACACAGTAAATACATTGATGTCCCCGTTAAATCAAGATTGGACATTTTATATTTAAAACTTGATAGTATTACAGTTTTTTAAAATTTGGATTGAAATATAAACCGTCATCATCCAACGGGCCTAATGTGTCGATTGCTTGAATCAATGGAACTGAACGAAATCCAAATTCCTCACTTTACTCTCTTTATTGGAACCAAATTTGGAATTTTCTAGTTTCTCAGAATGCTTTTGGTCTCAATGTCACGACATGCTTGCACGATTAGGGAAATAAGACCGGCAGAGATGTTTAGAATCCTCATGAAGTGAGACTTGACATCCATTTTGCTGAATATATGGTGAATGTTATGCTACCTAATTTGAAAATTTTAATATGCAGAATACTTAATTATGTCATCTAGCCTTTCAGAATACTGGTAGGGAGCATATCCATATTTCCGTATTGTAAATACAGAAAAATCAAATTGGTTCACAAACAATATCTCATAATTGATATTTTGATGATAACAAAGAAAATTAACAATTTGTTTACTAGTCGTGTGTGTTTAAGTGTGTAGACTATCAAGATACTCATGTTTTCTATTTGGTAGTACAATCCTCATGTGTGTTTACATTGAATTGTTGTAAACTCGATTGTATATGGATTGTAGTAAATCTTGTACACCCCTAATTCATTTTGTTAATATTAATAAATAAAATATAAAATAAAGCTCATGTTCTAAATGCTTTTAACATCAATTTAACATAAAAAAAAACAATAAATGTAAAAAAAACAATAAAATAGAGGCGAGTTGGATGGGTCACAGTAGACCACAACAATTTTGACAAAAGAAAGTTATACTATTAAACTCTAATAACAAAATCAGAGTGTCATACGTGATTTTATGAAACTCGTTGTTCATCTAAAAATACATAATGTATATATAATTATGAATTTATCATGTTTTTTTTTAAGTATGAAACATAGTTGTACTATGAAAATAACTATTTTTTTAAAAGGCCTTGAAATATAGTTATGTTCTATCTTTTATACTATATTTTTTTTTTAAAACTTAGTATCTGATCCATGGATCGAATAATTCGAAAGGATCAATCCCATTGTCTACTTGCGGGGCCCCATTTAAAGCCAGAGTGAGCTTTGTATAGAATTGTTCATCAAAATTGGCAATAGAGAGAATCGAACTTGAGACCTAAAGAGGAGCACACTCCAAAATCATAAGTCAACCACTAGGTCAATCCCAAATGAGTTTTTATACTATATGTTTATTCACATCCGTTTTGCTCATGAAAAAACTTAAATTGTTTTGATCCAATACTTGGTGCAATTAATATTGTAGGTATTGTGTCGCACAATTTCATTTGGTTTGAGAGTTCAATCTCGTTAGGATTTCTTTATATGCATATGTTTAATATTACGGTGAATAATCCAGAATCAAAGTGATCCACTGTCAAAAGTTACACTTTATAACTTCTTCATAATCACAGTGGATCACCGTGATTCAAACAAGTAAGGATCCTCTCAATTTCTTCAAAATAAATGGTTATGTCGCTTAGAGAGAGATAAACAAAAAAATATATGAATCTTACCATGCTCCATTTTTTGTGTCTTTATCTCTTCAAATTGAAGAAATTAGAGAATCTTAAATGGTGCTAACTCGATTTTGACACACTTTTGATACTAATGAATTGAGATTCTTTCCATTTACTAGACATTATCATTTTGAAGATAGATAATGTCTATTAAATGAAGATGATCACAACTCCAACTCGACACCAACCATACTAAATCTAGTGATATTATAAATTTAAAATTTTGGAAAATACTTGATTAACTTTAAGTTTCGGTAACATTAGTGATTTTTAGTATATTTAATTGATTGATGAATTATTAAAATAAATTAGTTTAATAAAACAAAATGATTGATTAAAAGAAAGATAGAGACAAAGTCACTTAAGCTTTGTTTGTGAGCTTGGATAGAAAGGGAAAGGAGGGTTTGAAGAAAGAAAAAGAAAAAAAAAGTAAGTGGAAGAAATAGAGAACATGGAGAGGAGAGGACTTTGAGTGGTTTATTTTTCTTCAATAAATAAAATCCTCCCCCAAATGGGAAATGAAAAATTGTATTAGAAGAGAGTTTTAGAAGGTTTGAAATGGTTTATATGAATTCTTCAAATATAATCTTTGTTGTTATAATATTTTTAAAATTAAAAATATATTAATCATAAGTATTAATTTATTACTCTCTAAATAAACTCTTTCAAAAAATGTAAATGATTTCTCAATTTTCCTCTATATTTCTCATCTCCAAAATCTTTCATTCCCTTCCCCTCCAAACTCTCAAACAAACTTCAAGTAAAATGCCAAAATTTTAAGTGCTGGCTTAATAGATAGCTAACCTCACTGCGAGAAAAGGACTTTTAAAGTCATTACTTATACGTACCTATACTTAGGTAGCTCTAGCTAGCTGAAGTGATTAGATAGAACCCAAAGTTACTGAGACATATTTCAGGCGGCTAAGAAGCGTAGGCTTGAATTATAGACTTAATCCATTTTTGGGCAAGCCACGGGCATGCATGAATGTGGGGACAGATATTAGGGTTTCCAGGTGCTTAAAAGTGCAAAAACTGGTGCATAAAACGAACATAATATAGCTAGTAGTATTAATTAGCCATGTACTTAGGAACTACAAGACAAAAAGATACGAACAAGATTGATATCGGAGATTGTTATTATCGAAGAGTACCTAGCTAGCAATGAGATGAGACCTAAGCTACCAAATGCGAATGTGATCTTGAGATTTTAATGAGTAGCTAGTTTCAGCTGAGAGTATCCATGCAAGATGTCGTGCGACCATTTTGGTTTCAAACCAGGTATGCGTTAATTTGTCCATTAACGGAGCTACCACTTGGTTGGGCCCCATCCAAATTTTGCATTCACATTTGAGAACCAAAAAGTGAGACGAGTGATTGACATCTCAAATGTTTCTTGTATTCATTTACTTTTTCCCACTTGTACTCCACTCCCCTTTGAGGGTCAACCTTATAAGAGAAAGAGAAGTGCTAGTATTACTCGTACTTTGTTTGTGTGTATATATGGGTCATGTCAACAAAGTGTTTAAAAGATTCTAATTAGAAAGATTAAATATAGAATTGCATATTGAAAATAACAATTTTTGAATCTTTCTAAAATATATGGTTCAAAAATATAGGGCTTTCTAAAATATATTTAACCCTAAAAAGTATTCTTAGATATGTCTTAAAATATAAGTTTGACAAAATATAATATTGTGAAATGTTACTCCCTCCGTTTTTAAATATAAGCAAATTTTACTTTTTAGGTTCATTCAATTAATAATATATGTAGTCCATGTTATGAACTACATACATCATTAATTGAATGTACCTAAAAAATAAAATTTGCTTATATTTAGAAACGGAAGGAGTACTTTCTAATTTCTCAAGAAAACAAATTAATTTTGTTGTTCATCATTTAGCAAGAGCGTCAAAATTAAATTAATTAAAGGGGTGATTTTTATAACGACATAACGTTGAATATGATATAGTTTGTTGCTGTCGAATATTTTTGGCGGTGGTCGAGGTTCGAACCCCGTACCTTACATATTTTATGCATTGTCCATATCAACTGAACTAAACTCACGAGGACTGTTGTTGATATAGTTAGTTAAGTTTTGCTTATATTTAAAATCACAAAATAATCCTTTATTTTAACCCTTATTTTTACCCCAAAAAAGAAGATAAATCGATATAATAGAAGAAAAAAGAGAGAAAGGGGGAGCACCAAAGATACTCTGATATAAAATACAAGAAAACAGAACCGAGTTACAATCATCAAACACTTGATTTACAAAACCTAAGCCTAATTGATACAAAAAGGGATTGGTACACCATTCTTAATGCATAGAAATATCTCTTTTCCCCTTGTTTGGAAATCATCTTCAAGACAAGACTTTGGTATAATCTACTATAGATCTAATACACAATAATACTTTTTGAGCAAATACAAAATATTTACTATCCCGAAATGACCCGCAGTGCATAGTATCAAATTGGAGCACTAATGACTAAATTTAGTAAGTGCACCAAACAATAAAGATTGTCATTCGATAATGCAACTAGTTAAACTTATTAAAAACGGTAAATAACATGTAAGTTTGATTTGATTGCGCAAAATAGGTGGTTTTATTGTTGAAAAGTAAAGGGTTTTGATTCAAAATTTTAGTGGCAATCTAGATTCTTTGAACCCCTCTATCTCTTTATTGGGATTAATGCAAACAATATCAGTTATGAAATGAGGGCTCTTATTCAAGTGGTTAGTTCGGTGGAATCAAAGTGTCCCTCTAGATGTCATGTTGTTCCTCAATCAACCTAAAGGTCATGTGTTTGAGTGTGTGACAAAAAAAAGTCATGTGTCACATTATAGTTGAGCAATGCAATGTGACATTCTCGCCACAATGACACATAAGTGAGATCAGAATTTTTAACTTGCTGACATGACATACATTTATTATAATTTTTTTTTTAAAATTGTCTAACACAACCTATCTACCATTAATCAATGTTTTTTTTATTGCAGTTATAGTTTTTATTGATTGTTTTTGACCCCTTCACTTTTAATTTCTAGATGGAATTTTAAAGTGTTGAGTATATATTTTATTAAATTTTAGTATTGGAATTTTATGATTTTTTTTTAATGTTCAAGATATATATATATATATATATATATATATATATATATATATGTGTTTTTATTA
>Ga0228711_1001236_pt1 | contig 36878 bp, 29 predicted proteins | sample MedpolnodulmetaG_2_FD_177996 | JGI IMG/M metagenome (GOLD analysis project Ga0228711, IMG submission 177996) | Root nodule microbial communities from Medicago polymorpha collected in Santa Monica, California, United States - brown nodules | ecosystem: Host-associated > Plants > Roots > Nodule... | reverse complement strand
ATAAGCAGAGAAAATTATGTTTAAAATAATCCATTATACATACAAACTACTTGTAGTATAACAGAAAGAAAGTGATCTAATAAATCAAATCTTCATTTAAAATCAAATTGTAGGTTCTCTCAGCTATAGTAACTACCCGAAAAGAAGGAAATTCTATTAAAACTTAAAAAATTCATGAGAACCAAGCTTGACTTAATTAAGTACGTAATTAGACATGCATACTTAATTGATTATGCTGCTAAACAGAAATCTACCAATAAACGCATAAATAGAAAATTATTCTCAATATTACTTGGTGTAACCCTTCGAGTTCGTCCAAAGGCACAGATGTGAGCTCATTTAGTAACTCCATGTCCCAGAATAGACTGGTAGCATCAGCTGGAGGAAACGTATCCTGCACACCCTCAAAAACAGACTTTTGGCATAACAACTCAGGTGTAGACAAACAACAAGAAGCTAGATTTTCGGCATAAGCAGAAAGATCTTTGGATCCAGTATTCATTTGCAACTTGTTATGTTCATGTTGTAACCTTCCTGACAGCACCTGTAAATCAAGTTCAGTAACAAATCAAAGAGAAGCACATGCATTTATAGTGTTCAATGACAACATAAAAGGCACGAACCTGATATGCCTCGCCTAACTTCTCAATAATATGAGCACCATCATCTTCATGACTCCGTTTCGCTATCATAAACGAGGAGTACGAAATATCTACATTGTTACATAATAAACAATGAAAAAGATGCATTCCCAAATAAACAGATGAGAAATATTCAAAGGAAAATAAAATTGGCATATGTGCACAGTCAATCAGTGATAAACCAGAAACATTCAGGCTACATGTTTTAAGAGGCTATCACATCTTCCGTGGATTTTTATTGCCAACCATATATACACAGAAATGATTAAAATTAATAATCATCATAAATGGGTATAAATTAATAATCAACTGGGCTAAGACTTCTCAAGAGAACTATCATGCTTCGGACAACATATTGACATAGAAATCATATTGTATGCCAAAAAACACAATTAGTTTGTCTGATTGAGACTAAGTCCTGTTCTAAATGTAAGTTTGATGAAAACTATCAGACGTGACCACATCTGCGGAATAAATATTTAATCATCCCAATCAAAATGAATAATAAAAAGGACAACTCCCGCACCTTCAGAAAACCATTAGAACTACAAAGTATTTGCCTTAAGGATATTATCATGGGTTAATATTTGAAATATCAATGTGGGAGTGGGAAAATATAATGTTAACATACCTTGCATTACAAGGAAGCGAAGATCATGATCAAATGCTACAACGTTGACTTGATCGCTGTTCAATATTCCTGCATTATCCAACAGAGAAATTAATGGATGCTCAATATCCATGCAAAACTTTCCCATAAAAAAACAACAGAAAGGAATGCATAACAAAACCATGACTACTACTGTTTTCTCTCTTCCTTGGCCAAAGCGGTTCAGTCAATTTTAGAAGCTGCTGATTTTTATCATGTAAATCAGACGAGGTGGGCAAAAATGGGTGACCGCCATGAATCCACAGCAAGGATTTTTCTGAAGATGAAAACCTTTCCAAATTTTTGCTCTCCATCTATTTAAGGAAATAAAAGTTAATTACTTTTTAAAAATAATAGAAAAAATAAACATTATGCTTAGCTTACCAAAAAATGATTTACAGCTTCAGGACAGATAGTCATAAACTTCGCAGCAACTTTCAGCAAAGAATGCCAAGAAATTATCATCTGGTCAAACATTGAAGAGCTGAAGTAACGCCAGAATAATACATGATCCTCAATAAGGTCAGAGTATAACTGTATTATATTATCAAAAGATTTATCTTCAATTAGCTTAGGAGTTGAAGCTACGAGTTTCTTCAGGAATTCGTCTTCCAACGCATGAAGAGACTTCAAAACTGGAAGAAAGCAACCCACTGCATCTGTAAAACTATACTGCGTCTCAGTAATCCATTGCTGGTAAGTTAACCTTAGCGGATCAAAGCAATGAATGGCATTACAGAGATATTTAATTTCACTGTCTGAAGCTGCCAAATCAACTAAATCAAGTGATAACAATGGCATCAACTGCATATCAACATCTAATTTGCTTCGGCATGAAATATATTCCCAAATAGGATGTTGGATCATCTGCCCTATCAGTTTGTGGAAGTTATCAAAGAACTGGCAGAAAGGCTGCAGCTGAGAACTAAACCAATCAAACCTGAGAAGATACAATTTAAAATCACTTTCCGTCGCTTGCTCAATTGTCCAATTGGCTGCAAATAAGAGCATTTTGTTTGCCAATTCTGAGTCGAATTCAAATTCACTTTCACATTGTGGCATTATCCCAACTGAAGTCTTAGGAAACATAATATCATGTAACATCCTCATATCCATCAAATATGGCCTCACATGATCAGCAGTAGTTTGCAAACTATCTCTTGAGTACCTTCTCTGAGCAATTTGATATTGATGTGATGCAAATTGATTTCCCAGGAACTCCAGATACATGCAATTCTGTTTGATTGAAGCTTCTTTTGAGTAATATATATAATCCCTTAACCCCAATGTTGCAGGCCATCCTCCTGGCAAGCCCAATGGACATTCTGTCAAAGGATCATATCTAGACAAACCAGTAACGGATAAATATTTGGTCTTTGCAAAATTGATAATTTGTTCCCCATCGACATAGAATGATGAAAGGTATGTATGTTCCCAACTCAATTGTAGACTCCAGATGGGACGACAGCCATTCATGAGAAGCTGCCGAAAAAGATGGACCCAATGTGAAAGTTCAAGATACGTAACGTGAACATTAAGCTTTGAACCTTCACTTTTAGCATATATGTGGGCTCTGGCCATTGAATCAATCAATTGAGCAAATGGGATACCTGCTAAAGTGAGAAATCTCTTCACATCTTTGAGTTCAATAATCTCAGAGCTTACACTTACATCATCCAAAGCCCGGTAAGGCTCCATCATAAATATTTCAACTCCTCTGTTACGCATAGCTCGAGAAACCTCACCGTAGCAGGGATTAACAGTGAGAAACATGCGGAAATTTTGGTGTGGGTGGATAACCAGAGGGTTTCCGTCAACAATTCCACGCTCATTGACCGTGATTGATCCACTTGGTTCAACCAAAGAGTTAATCCTATCAAGAACCTAGAAACAAAAACAAGTAAAAAAAATTAAAAGATACAGATCGACACTGCTATGCACAATAACTTATGACAAATAATTTTATCCAATGTTATCAATGGCAAATAGTGGATAATGGTAGCAAGCCAAAAATTTGGCATAAAAATATGGTGATAAGCCCAATTTCACAGCCAAATAAAGGCAAAGTATAAACATTATATGTATCACATACCGTGGGATTACATAGATTTGCATTCTCCAGTACAATCCATTCCCCTCGCTCTATAGCCTTGATCAGTAATCCTGTAACCCATTCAAATTTTGTGGAAACCAACCTTTTCTGATCATCTGCTTTGAGTTTTAAAATTGTATGCTTGACCAAATCAAGATCCCGTATTGAATAAGAGAAGAGAAGAGAATTCTTATCTATATACAACTTCAGTTTTTCAATGATCTCGTCTAACAAACTAAGAGAACCGATTATATTCCTCCAGTTTTCAAGATAATTTGAAGCAGAAGCTAAGGTGTCAAATCTAGACGAAAAATCAAACCATCTTCTATATAAATTTGTTTCCTTAAATGTTGCTCCACTCAAACCCTTCAGTTGCAAACTACAGTATTCATTAACATAGCCCTCAACTTGAGCAACAACTGTGCGAAGGTTACGCAAGGCATCATATTGTTCAAAAGATCCCAGCAATTCAGAAATATCAGTGGCGGATGAAAGATTTACTTCATTCAGTACATTGCCTGTTAGGTCCGCAAGTAATCGTAACAATTTAGTTTTTCCTGAGCATGATGGGCCAACCAAGATACATAACCATTGACGCTTTACACAAAGAGCTGCAGCTTCCAAACTTTGACAAATTTTAGGTTGTATCAGAAGCTGACTGCTTGAGGCAGTATAAAATTGGGTGACATTCCTCTTAATAGAAACATTCCCCACAATTAAATTATCTGAATTGAGCTGAACACGGGGGTACGGATTTACTGATGGTGTGGTCTTAAATACATCCTTGAAAACCTGTAAGACTTCTTTGCGATCAGCAGCGGTACGCATTCTTTGAATGTAGACAATGTTCAAGAAGGAATGTACTTCCAAAGGCTTCGGTTCACCTAAATCGAATACAATGAAATATCAAGATAAAAGAAAACAACTCTCCAAGGGATATTGGTAATAAAAGATAGAACCTGGAGAAACATACATGTCAAATCAGAATTATAAGTATAAGGAATAAAAATAACAGACCTTCAATTATCTCACAAGATCGAAACACATCGCGAAGATTAAATTCCCATGGGAAGCCATCCTTTGCAAAATTTTGATTCAGCATGGTTTCTTCATGCATCCTTTTATTAAATAAGATTAACATTGAAAGTAAAGGCTCCGGGATAGTTGGAAATTTCGATTTGCAAATAGACAGATAATCGTCCTCGACTAGCTCATCCACATATACCTATCGTCAACGACCAAAGAACAGTTAATAAATCTTGCATGTTGAGCACACAAAAAACATATTACTAAGAAAAAAAAACACATCAAAAGACAGAAGTTTCATTTCTACAGTCATATTTTTCTTGGAAAGAAGAAAGTAATAAGATTGATTTATTGTTTTACAAGATTTTTAAATAACTTCAGTAATACAGCCAGATAAATTTGGAGTTTGGACTCCGGAATTTTTCTAGTTAGCTGTCCTCCTTCCAACTTCTTGAGGCTCACATTTAAATACAAAATATACGACTAGCATACCTTGGTAAATCGATTTAGGAAGGATCTAGGAAGGCCTTTCCGGCCACCACCTTGATGTGATGGATTCTGACACGCAAAAACTCTAAATGATGGAGGACACTTATAAGTATTACCCAGCTCCGGTATAAAAACCTCAGCTCGATGGTCCAGAATAGCGTTCAAACCCTGTGTTGAAGAACTGTGTTACAACTCATACTGTATACTGGTAAAACCTTTACCCTTCCCCAACACATAATTTTAAGAAGAGGCATCAGATAAGCAATAATTAAAGTAGAAAGAATGTAATAGTGCTCATAAAGAGTTGATGAAACAAAGGGGAACAAATAGAGATTAAGATTTATCAAGAATTTACCTCTAAAACAGATTGTGGGGCAAGGTTAAGCTCATCCAGCAAAACCCAACAGCCTTCCTGCAAGGCCTGCACAGACATGATAGTTTGAAGTTAACTACATATCAAGAGCAGAGAAGAATATGATAGCTTTCATTGTAAGACATTTCAACCTGCAATAGTATCCCATCAGACCAAGAAAACTTCATTCCTTCATCACTTTCCACAGGTAAATCAGACCCCAACAGATCCATCATATCAGTCTGCACAAAAAATACATACAAAAATAAAAACCCACAAAGGACTTTGCAAAGATATAAAATGTTAGGAACTGAAAATTTGTATTGAAAAGTAAGAACACTTTTAATAAGAAAATAGAAAAGAATAGGAGAGAGACCTCTCCACCATGGGTTTCCCATTCTACATTAGAGTCTAAATGTTTCCAATAGTCAATAATATCCTATCTAACTTCATAAGCTTCCTATTTATACACGATAATCCTAACTACCCAAGCTAACTCTTCAGCTCAAATCCTAACACTCCCCCACCCTATTTTATATCCTAACAGAAAAAGAGATGGACTGACCTGCTCGGATAAGTTTATCCGTACAACTTTATGCCCAGAATATTTTCCCAAGGCAGTGATTAAACTTGTTTTCCCAACACCTGGACTACCTTCAAGTAAAACTGGAAACCAGCATCCAATTAAACACATAAACATAACTTCAATGAAAAATTGATGATGGAATTGGATGAGAAATATATAGAAAATAGAGTAACCCTATGCCATAAAAATTCATGGTGGAGTTCAGAGAGAAGGGTCGGACACAATATGGATTTTGATCTGATGTGGACAGTCTTACTTTGCATTTGCAAGAGACTGATACCACGATAACATGAGCAATAGATAACCAAATATAAGGCTAACCAGAAGTAAATAAAGAAGCATACCAGGCTTTGGAAGCTGCATAGCCCGCAAAACTCTCGAGGCATTTCTGCGGGTGGTTGGCGCTTTAAATTCAAACCCACCGTCCTCACAGCTGCTGAAACCTATATAAGCAGACCAAAAGTCAAAGAATAAAGCACATGTGGCATTATATGGTTGTTTTTCAGAGGAAAAAAAGCTACAATGCAGGAGGAAAATCAATCCTCATAAAAATGATTGTATCTCCAATATATCTACACTACTTGGACCACATTACGCTTAATGTGACATCAAAGCACTAAGCAAACAAAACTAAATCAAGTAACAATATATACATGTATTACCTTTCTTGATATAGAACGGATCGATGCCAAATAAATCATCATGTTGCTTATCATCACTGTGTGACACATCCACGTTTGTGCCATATTCACCCCATCCATAGTTTCCCATTCTTGAAAGATTTGAATATAGTAAATTACTTTCATCAACCTGTAGCAATAGTTGCCATTTACAACCAATTTATATAAATAATGTGAAGAACATGAATTAGAAACAATAAAAATGGCTTTGTCACACATGAGCTCAGTATGAATATTTATCATCAAAGAAAACGAGCATTCAGTCAATTCAAATACAAGTGGGACCACGAATACAGAACCATCAAAAGAACAGCACCAAAACATGGGACATGACTAACTCTCACCTCATAATACATTTAAAAAAACAATTTTGTGTAAGAGTAGAACATTTGCAAAGTTAAATATTCTTAGAATTTGTGGTTGGGCCTAACACAAACCCACAAATCCGGCTTGTCAGTTGAGGATTATCCCCCACTTATAAGCACTTGTTCAGGCTATCTCACTTCCAATGTGGGACTCTTAACACACACCCTTCAAGCTTCAACTATTAAGCTTTCGATCCCCTTGGAGCTTGAACTATTACGCTTTCAGTTCATTACAAATAGAGATACCCAAACAATAACAATTATTGCCAAAGTTCACTAAAAATACAGATAACCAAACAATGGCAATCATAGCCAAAGCTAGTGAAACAGATTCGAGGAATTCAACAAACGAAGCAATAAGATCAAATAGACCAAGATTGCCTCCAAAAAGAATAAAATCCAAACAGAAGATGGGTTGCATGGGATGTACGACCAACTAGCCTCTGAGGCATTCATAGTAGAAACAATATACAAAGGGTAGATTTAACCAGAAAAGCACTCAATTGAAGTAAGAAGTCCATGACTTTTTACTGCACGACATTATACATCTACTGTAACTCATTTGAACAAAAACATTCTGACCTAAGTCACACACCAAAAGTAATATTGATGAGCATTAGACCTCCCAATAACCTCCAATGTAACATCAGTGTTGGTCTTATTAGTAGCTCTCCCCAATCAGATGACTTCACGTTAGAAGACTAGGGAGTGAAAGAGAGAAAGTGTATGATGATAACAAGGGGAGAAACATACCCTCAGCTTTTGTAGAAGAAAGGATAAACACCTCTCCCTTAGCTCTCCAGCATCCGATTTTGAAATTCCTGTACCTGATGAAATGGGAAAGTGTCAATAGACCAGAAAGAAAGAGGAAAATAAAGTGTAACTATTACTCAAGGACTTCAACGCGTGTAGTAAAATATGTTGAGTCAACACAACTTGTGAAATGTCTATGTAGCTAGATAGTGTCTCTGCCTTGAATATCTAGTAGTCCATAAAACATAGCCAAGATTACACAAACATTAACCCCCTGATGCCACTGAAATTTAATCTTGTGAAATACTTTGAACATCTGAAGCATTCTCTCCCAAGAGGTGTATTTTCTGATAAAAAATGCTTTGAAACAGCTATTCATATTTCGTTATTTTGTACCATGGTGACTTCTGTTTGGACGAAATTGATCGGACATTGGGTTGCTGATGAAATATTAAACCTAAGGAGCTTTGGGGTTGATGAATTAATTATAAAACCCAAGGCATTTGACATGACAGATCTAGCTACCTAAGTTCCAAATCAACAACCATATCCATCACAACTACAACAGCCACGCCACTAAACACCACTGTCTCCCAATTCTTTTAAAAAATTATCTTATTGCCAATATCAATACCATGACCACAACAATCGTAACAAAATATTAGTTTCATATAATTTTAAAAATTCGACACTCTGAGGACAATAATATTTTAGATTTCTTCTAAATATAGTAGATGACGAAACCAAAAAACACTATAGATTAGGGTAAATTTAATTACAATCTCAAAAATCAGGTAATGAAAATCAATCATTCAATATAGTAATGATACAAGAAATAACAGAAGTTGAAGAAATGAATGATCAATACGAACTGAGCATACCTAGACTTAACCCATCAAGCAAAACAAGAAATACTCCATGAAGAAGTGCATGTTCAGGTCCTAAGCTTTCTTCCGTTATATTGTAAAAGGCAACCCACGAAATGAGATCTCTGACAGTAAGCATTCTCCCTGGATGTAATTTGTTGAACCACTGAAAAACATACGAATAATAAACCAAATTAACAGTAATATATGACAAATCAATGAATTGTAACGGTAGAATAGCAACAAATGTATACTTATAAGCTGCAAAACTGAAAGCAAGAAGTTAGACACAACCATAACAAAACCCTAGAACTTTTTCTACAAGGAAGAGTGTGCTACATGGATCATAATACATAGATATATAGAAGGGAAAAAAAATCCTCCTAATGATAACTCAAACAAACTCACAAAAACCGTTACAAAAGACAAAACGCAACTCCTTTCATAAGAAACATGAAAAAAGAACATCTTATAAACAATAGAGGGGAACAGAAACTGCAAAATGAAAAACTACAGATTTTGCAAGGAAAAGAAGAGGTGAGAATGGACTACAATTTAGCCTGTATAAACTTGTACGATATGATAGTGACAAGATTCTACTCAACTAGCCAAATAGCCAGGTAAAGAGAATAGTTTGCCCAACAAAGAGAAAAACACATGGAATGCTAGCGCGAAAACACGATAATCATGGCACCATCCTATCAGCGAAGTGGTGAACATTGTACAGGCAAAAGACATCCGATTAATGACTTCAATAGTAAATTAACGAATAACATACCTCCCAAAAACTAATCATAGCATTAACAATGCATAATAGTTTTTCTTCATATGTGGGGACTTTAAACTTGGGAATTCTGCATATAAATCAAATAAATCATAAATAAAATATCTATTATTCCAAAAACATTTCCTCTAATAGTTAAAAATAAATGTACCTTTCCATAGCGATTCCTTGAAGCTCGTCTAAATCAATAACGGGGGGAACCCATATCTCTGTGAATCGATTTCGTAGTGCTGGAGAGAGCTCTTTCTTACCATAATCACCACCAGGGTTCATTGTTGCAAGAACAAAGAAATTTGAATGTGCCACAACTTTCTCAAGATCAGGCCCTCCTTTCTCAGCCAAAGACTGCAGCAACAAAGAAAAGAAGACTCAGAAATTGAAGAGTGAGTTGAATTATATTAGATTTTTATATCTACCACCAGCAATAAACAAATTAAATTTACATACGCATATTGTGTACATACTCATGTCAAAAATGTGCTCAAAATTTCATATTTTAACTGTTTCCACAGAAGACATGGAATCTGAAAAGAGAACTTTCTTATCTAACCATATCTTTCTGGATTATGGTTTAGTTGGGAGAGATACCATGCCATCCTCTTCTTTTGTTAACATTATTTCCTACATTTTGCTTTTAATAACAATCATAACAAAAATTATAATACTTCTATAACCAGCACAAAAGAACTCTCATTTCCCATGATAAATATGTCCTGATACCCGTTTTGGGCAAGCAGGGACAAGGAGCCTCCTTCGTCTTTTAAATTTAGGTGCATTAACTATACTCTGGACACACATATATACAAAATCACCACCAACCCAATAGAACAAGTAATGACACCATCATTGAACACACCATGAACGATAAAGCTCAATCTAAAACCAGCTTAAACAGCAAGTTCAAAGAAAAATGTCTACGCATATATAATTGACTTACTAACGTCCTTTCTGGCTCCAACACACTGTTCAATCTCTCAAGTACACTATCGTCTGCCAAGGATATCTCATCCACAAGAAAGAGATCGCCATCTTTCATTGCTTTTACAAGAGGACCATCCTGCCACTCAAATATGCTTTGCCACTTTCGATGCAAGACATCAAGGTTCAACTTTAATTGCTCAAAAGCATGAAGTTCTTCTTTGCTGACATCAGCACTACAAACTCGACCCTCTTGATATTTCCTTATCATACTATTCAGTAGATCAATAGTTGAAGAAGCTTGGTCTATGCCAGAAGAAATCAACTGTGGCAGAAAATGACAAATCAGCACTTGCTTTGTGAATAAATAGACTGAAGAAGAGAAGCGAAGAAAACAATCATAGAAAGGAATGGCTTTCTGAATGCAGTGAAATATGATTATACTCACATGGTCTTCAGGATAGCATCTGAAAGCCTTCAGTCTCTTCAACTGTTCAATGATCTCTTCATAGTTGGAAATCAGTCTAAATCTGTCTCGTATAGGACGAAAACCCTGCAAAACACCATCTAGTCAATACTTTTGCTAATAGTACGTAGAAATAAACACAAATACAGGTCTCTTTTTAAGTGTCCTTATAGGTTATAAGAAAATTTGGAAGAAAAAACATGAAAGAACCAACCCCTATAAAATCAGATGTTTCTGTATACTGATGACAATTCAAGATATGTAACTTCAACTGCAAACAAGCACTTAGTAACTGACAAACAGTGGTCTTCCCTCCACCCGTCTCCCCAACAAGTAGCACAGGCTCACGTAATTCAAAGCAGCGTTCCACAAGGAAGTATAGCTTCTTCATACTTTTGGTCATGAATACACTGCATATGCAAAACCATCAGTAGGACATAGTGAACCAAGGATTTTGGTCAACACAGAAAATGCAGCAATAAGCCAATACCTTTCGAGACTCTTCAGACCTCCTAAACCGACAATTGAATTGTATGAAGAGCTCTCTCCAGACAAAATCTGAAATGCAGTTAAAAAAGCTTGCTAAGGATATTTCAGCTTTATTCTTTTAATATATATAGGCAATAATCTGATTTAAATCTTAAAAAAGGGAATAATTTCTTAAGTAAAAACCAATAACTCAGTCCCAAAACAACAGAAATTACCATGATGGCCCATAATAATTTTTTTCAAAGAAGCAGCTAAATTAACCCACCGAAATTGGCACCAGAGAGAATTGAACCTGAGACCTTGAGGAGGAGCACACTCCCAGGTCCCAAGCTAATACCACTATCACTAGGCCAACCTAAGTGGGTTATTGATGGCCCACAATAATTAAAATAAATCGGTATTCTGAATTTGAATCCAAATTACATGATATCAACAGAACAACTAGTGAATATGACAAAAGAAAGAAAAATGAAATAATATGGAAAATCTTTATACGAATTTCACAACAAATTGGATTGATACAATTTGAACTATTGCATGCAAAGATAAACTTTAGTCAAGAAGTATGCACTTCGCAGTGCAGCTAATTCAAGGAAAGCATATACAAAGCGACCATTTGTTTTCCTCCAAAATTATTGATTACTCTGACAAATCAACAATCAATAAGCAATATAGTGGGGAAAAGCAGCGGCAGCTCAACGCAAACAGTAACAACCATACAGTAAGAAAAATGACCGTACCTGACCATATAAATATTTTATGTTTAGTTTAACCCGAAAATGTTTTTCCAGAACTTCTTGAACAACAGATTTCTCATCCTCATCCCGTAGCCGTTCTGCCAAAAGATAATAACCGTCTTTGGCCAAGTCTTCTTGAGATTTACCAAATTTCTTGTAACGTTCAGCCCAACGAAACAAATCTCGAGGAGTTATGAATCCATGTTTCCCAGCAAAGACTCTGCTACTCTGTCTGTGCATTCGAAGCTCCTTCATTACTTCAACCATTTTTGAGGCATAACTTAATGGAATTTCACATCTCTCTCCCAATATTTTACTCAGCTCGTCGTCAGGAATCTCACCAACTTGAATCTCTATGAAACGGTTACGAAATGCCCGAGACAACATTTTTCGCCCGCCATAATGTGTAGGTGGATTTTGTGTTCCAAAAAGCATGAAGTTTGGATGAGCTTTAATTGTTTCTTGAAGTTCAGGAACAAAAAGCTCTCTGTTATCATCAAGTAATCGGTTCAATGCTTCCAGCACATCAGATGGAGCCAAGTTAAGCTCATCCAGTACAATCCAGTAACCATTTCTTACAGCTTTTACCAAAACACCTTCATTGAAAACAAGCTTCCCGCTAGCATCAGTTATATAAGAACCTAGATACTCTTGCAAATCGGTGTGTTCGTGATTATTGATCCGTACAAACTCATGCCCAGTTATAGACGCAAGATATTGAACAAGGCTAGTTTTCCCACTAGACGTCGGTCCCTGTAAGAGAACAGGGTATCTCTTTATTAGAACAGCTCGAGCCAAATTACCAAGATGCTCCTGGACACTTTTAGTTTTAACATAGTTCCCAGAATACCCATCAGATTTAAAGGTACTTAAATATCTGTGAAAAGGTACATCTGAAGGCATATTCCCCCCCAATAAAAGAGACAATATCTTTTGCCTCATTAAGTCAGCACTAGACCCATCCAACAATGTGAGGAAAAATAGACTAAAGCCATCATATAAAGCCTTCTGAAATCCAAACTCTCTCTCTGCTTTACTTGTATACTCTAGAGCACGATAAAGGGACCTTAAACTGTATTGTGGTTTCTGATTAGCACCATCCTGCAGCCTCTCTTCAGATTCCTTTTTCGATTCTTTATAGAATCGCACAATTTTACTCACCAGCTGTATATGGCCACTATTAATGAACTGACTAATAAACAGACTTAAATCATTATCATCAAGAACATCATCAACAAAATATTCAGTAAATCTACTCCTCAATGAAAATGGCAAATCCCGTTTCCCTGCATCAGTTGCAGGATTCATACAAGCAAATATACGAAAGTTTGGATGACGGTGTATATAATCAATATCCCCTCTTTCAGCTAAACACAATGCCCCATTTTCCCCTTCTAAAACACCGATTATTCTTTGCAAGGTTTCTGGAGGAGCCAAATTCACCTCATCAAGCAAAATCCACTCACCGTTTCTAAGAGCAGTAACAAAACTTCCTTCTACAAATGAAAAAAGCATCCCAGAAGATAGATTAGTTTTACAGACATTGTCAAACTTTATATAAAAGCTCTCCCAAGCTTGGAGTAGTTCTTCTGGCCTTTTACGCTTTTTGGATCTTATAAGCGGTTGTGTCTTCCCAACTCCTTGTTGAATTCCTCTAAGTAGCTTTTCCCAATTCTTGCTATTTAAAATCTTCTCTAGATGATTAGAAACCTTTGAATTTAGCTGTACATCAACAAACAAATAGAGCTATTAACAACAGTTACACACAATATACAAATAAATAAATATAAGAAATACCTCAATAGGAAATGTCCTAGCGAACAGAGCCATAAATTCCTGATAAAGATGGGAATACACAAACTGTTCATCCACGGGCTTGAATCCTCCAAGTAAGTCAGCAACATCACTTTGCTGACTCATGTTCTGGGAAAAAAAATATAAACCACGTCATGTCTCACACTCAAAAAACCTTGAAATTTCAAATAACAGAGCACATAATAGAGCAATTTGTAACAGACCAAAACAGTAAGCTTCTGACCAAGCCTTAAAGCCAAATTTTGAACAAGTGTAGTCTTTCCAGTACCAGTTTCTCCAACCAAGAGTACAGGTTCGTTATGCTTGACAGAGCAAGCTATACGCTCTAATACAAACAACGAACTACGGATCTCAACAAATGGAATTCTGCGTTCATGTGACTGCATATGAAAAATAAAAGCGAAGTCAACGAAAAATGAGACTAGTCCGCAGAAGTTATGTCATCATCTTTAAAAAATTGTCAACAGAATATACTCACAGGTGTTTTTGTGTACTGGAGTAAAACCCGACCTATTTTTAAACCTGGGACAGAATCCTGCATTTACCGTCATAAATGAGAAACTGATGAGGCAAAAGAATGAAGTAAAGGCTAAACTTCAATAAATAAAACCTGATATATTGGTTTGTCGAGGGGATATAAGGTCTCAGCAGCAGAATCTCGTCTTTTCCACAACTTTCCTATCTCTTTCATTATTGATAACCGGTTATCAAATGAAGCAGGGAAGGTTGCAAATACGTCAACAGCCTGAGATATAATACAAGCTACACATGAAGCATCTGTGAAATATATATTAAAAAAAAGTGAAGAAACCCAAAAAGAAAAAAAAACAGACCTCTGTATATATAGAATTACATTGTTCTTCTGACAAGCTACCATCAAAGCAAAACCTTAAACCAGTGATTCTTTTACACCATTTTAAGAGATCCCTGCCATGGAGAACCAAATGCCACATTAATAAAAAAAATTACCAAAAAGCACAGGTAGCATATAATTACTCTTAAAATATCCTTGGGCCAGATACCGAATTTTCAAAAAAAAATTACCTTAATGAGAACCTGACAGAAGAGCATCCCGCTATTTGAAACATGGAAATAGAGTTGCTGACCCTTTCAAAGGTTTCTGCCAAAAATATAAAGTTATTTTGTTGCAAGATATTAAAGGAGTCTGTAGAAACGATTTATAATTAAAAAATGGATTGTCGAACTAAAATATTAAATAAATTGTAAATCAGTACCTATGAGTTTGTCTGCATGAAGCCCCAAATCAGGATACCTCACTTTGACTATCTCTTGCAAATCTTTATTTTCCGGTGCTCGGATTCTTATTTTTTTCCAAAGGACACTGAGTGAATCTTGACCTTAAAGTACAGCCGAAGTCAGCATCTAGTTCATAATCTCAAAATAGGAGAAGCCAATTTCACAATGTGGGAGCAAAAACAAAAAACTTGTACAACTGCATTGTACCTAGAAAATGGGCAAAAGACATAGATACAACAACACAAATCTTGGAACAAGCCTAAAAACTAAGACCCGTCAGTTTGAGGAAGGTCTAATAGAAGCGAGAGACCCTTGCGGGTGAGGAGCTGTGACTATAACACCAAAACCAACAAATAAATGATACCTAGAACGACACTAACAATGGTAGAAGAGGCATGTGTGAACAGTTGGGGCCATAAGTGACTAGGTTAGGACGGCCAGAAGAAGGTGACCATTTCTATGTGAACATATCAAGGAGGTGGCCCTACATATCATGTGTGGGGATGTTGGCAGTAAAGATTCTGTGGACAAGTCAATCTAGAGGAGACGATTGTTGAGGTGGGGTTGCTTGCAGGAAAGGTCCCTAGAAAAGAAGTGTCAAACGCTGGTGGTTTCACTCAGGAGGCTGTAAAAGCTGGAAGAAAGTGAAAACCGGTTGAAATGAAGAAAAAGAATTGAGACTACGGTCTTTGGCTCTTGAACGGAATTGTTTCCTTATATCTGAGAAAGATTTCCAGATTCAAAGGAAATGAGTTTATTTGGACTGTCTATGATTGATCGGTGTAAACATCAACACCTTCGAATTTGATTGGTTTCTCCTGAATAAGTGCTTGGGCAAACAAAATACTACTTAATGTTGAAAGTGTTGGCGAGGTAACAAAACCCTATACTCTTCATTACAAAACAAATATGCCTGAAAAAGATGGATTATTTTGTGAAAGAATTTGTGGGGATATAAAAGAGTGTTCGGGAAAATAAATTATGAATACAGCTATTGTTACACTCCCAGACTTTTGGGAACTCTTCACTGGAATAGTGATGAGGCAGTGAAGAGCAATGCCCATTCTTAACTTTCACTTCAAATTGCTAGTTACAATAATGATGTATTTCTGGATAGTTTTCACTTCATAGCCATTTAACTACCAAAGCCTCTTTCCAAATACCTAGTTCCTTTCAACTCAACTTTGGATGTCTGTATAGAAACTAAAAATAAAGCACAGCCTAAACAGTCAATGCCAAATCACCCTCAAAGATGCATGTGACGGATTTCAATCAAGTGCAGCAAAGGATTGCATTTACCAATGCGAGTTAAAAAGAGTATCTAGGGTTTCAATAAAGGGCGGCAAAGGATTACATTTACCAATGCTCGTTAAAAAGGGTATCAACGAATTTACACAATTAGTATGGTCAGGGCATCAAATTTATACGTAGTTAGCCCCCCCCAAACATCAAATGAATTAATGGAGAGAAAGTATATGAATAAACAACATGATATACAGAAACACCGAAAGAATTACAAACATATCAATTAAAATCATGAATGGTGAAGGTAAGAACCTGCACTCTCAGAAGAGTCTAAATCAGAAACAACAGTTGAAAAGATCCTGAAACTATCTGCCACCTTTACCTGCAGAATATGTAACACGAACAATTAATTACCGGTAGAGAGGAATTGAAATGCAGATTAGACATGAATGATAGAATTTATCCATCTAGAATTCTGGTAAGGTGTACATTCCATTCCTAGAGTAAATCTTTATCTTATCAATTATGATCAACTGGTTAAGCAAGAGGAGTGGAAGATATCAAGGAAAAACGCAACAGTTCATAAACAAATTGCATGCATATAGCAGATGCATTTGAACCAACTCAACGTAGTAGAATTTTCAAAAGAAGTTTCCTCTTCTGTGCTCTGTAGAGAGATTGGCTTATATTCTTGACACAATATTTTTGGCCAATGGTTATTTCTGATAAGTCAACAGAAACTTCTTCTCATTATCTTTTTTACTATGTTGCGTCAACATCAGGATGCTTCAAACTCACCACTGTAACATTTTTTTGTTACTATGCTTTTCATAAAAAGATTTTTTTATCCCAAATTAAACTTTGCCAAAGAAAAAGTTTTACTGAAGAGAAATGTAACATTCTGCTCTGTTGAGGGAATAATACCCTATTAAACAGAAAACCGATCATAATCCTATTCAGCAATTATATATATAAGGGCGAAGGGAGTTTTTTTTCTTTTTAAGATGCCAAACTAGTCCACCGAAATTGGCACCGGAGAATAGACATTGAGAGGAGCACACTCCAAGGTCCCAAGCCAACACCACCAGGCCAACCCAAGTGGGTTAAGGTCAAAGAAAGTTGATTTAAAATACAACCATTCACTCTAAATTACAAGTGCTTTAAGGCTCAGCCTTGTTATCTTGTAAAAAAAAAAAATCAGAATACATAATGAGAAATAACACCAAGGTGCCAGGACAAGCATGCGTTCACTAAGAAACTACAAACGAAGTACTCCATGCAAGAATTGCAAAACAAAATGATAATAATAAGCTATAGTTTCCCAAACCACATGCTTCGATAGTGTGTCTTCATAAAAAAATTGGATTTTCTATCATCATCATAAGAAAGACATATTCTAATATACAAAAGGTATGTATACACACACACACGCTTTTATTTAAAACCGAACATTTTCATCACCCAAAGGTTTATCTATTTGGTTGTTACTTGTACTCCTTTAATGATAATGACTTGCAATTTTCAAATTGAAATATTGCTTATTAATTAAGGTAAGAATAGATCGCATCATGGAATCCATCCAAAAGTAGCATATAATGTGAAAGAATTAATAAAAACTTAACAAAGAACTGTTGTATCTTACAAAATGATCTTCTTGGAGGTCATGGACCAGAAAACCAGAAAATGAATACAATTTACTTTATTTAAGAAAAGAAGTGAACAGCCAAAAAAATCACCTTCCCATGTCCTGTCTCAAATGAATCCTTCCCTTCCAATAAAGGCAACAATATGGAGTGTACATCAGATGGTGCTTTGTTGATATCCTCAAAAACAATCCAAAATCCATTCTGCACAGCCTGTGATAGCAAAGACAATACAGAAATGAGATTCTTGTTAACTTGTCTAGGCACAGATACCAAAACATCTGTATGAGTTAGATATGAATTGGAACCTGAGTAAGTGACCCAGGCTGCCACCTAAACTCCCCAGGCCTATCCGTACAGACATACCCCCCTTCCAATGTTCTACCATCAATCTGGTCATCCATCTGGATAGATATAACTGCATAAGAAAATAAGAGCATAAACAATTATTAACGTAGATTGATAGAACATGAAATTTATTTAGATAAAGAGAGAGAATTAGAAAGCCTGAAGAGGATAAGAAATCCTCTTAAAAACAGAACAAAACATGAAAGATGAAAACAAACATAACGAGGAGAAACCAGGGAAATCTCTCCAACCCTTAAGCATATCCTTGAGGGAAACCCAATACGGAAGACCATGAGCTTTCCACGCCTTTTTCCCACACCATGAATTCACAAAATGAACAGTAATTCACAGGAAAAAATACTTAAAGTGCGCAATTGCTTACATACTATTTTGTTTTTCTTCTATTAACTGTATTCAAGTCCTAATGGAGTAATGGAGTTTTAATTTGACTAAAGAATTTATGATCATGTTTGAACATATTCCACCATAACTTGTGATTCAAGTCCTAATGGAGTTTTAATTTGACTGAGAATTTATAATCATGTTTGAACATATTCCACCATAACTTGTGTTTGTGTATAAAGATAGACAGGATTATTGTTTTCACGAAAGATATAATGACTAGCTAATAGGGGAGAACAGATGGAAAAGAAATCCCAAGAGATATGATCTTCCAACTAAACATGCTCAGTCAAATTATAGCCATATGAGCAAACAAGAAATAGAAACTAATAACATAACAAGGTCAATAGTATAATTTACCTTGGTTACCACTATCCTCAGCCAGCTTAGAAATAAGAGCAGATTTTCCGGAACCAGAAGGACCAACTAAAAGAACAGGCCACTTCTGACTCGCTGCCAATAGAACTCTCTCATAACTTTCCTTCACTGCTGATGTCAATATAAATGTACAACTTGCTGATATATCATCCCTAAAATTATAGAGAAGATATCAAAAACTAAGTTCTAATTAAAATGAAATCAGAAGTATCGGTAAAACAATCCAGAGAGAAGCTACACAGCTTAACAAAGGAAAACCATAAAATTAGCATTTAAAAATGTTCAAACAGTATAATTAGAAACAGATGGACAGAGTTCTTTTTTTTATTCCGGTAGGTTCTCTCCACGGTATTGAAATTTAACTATTGCCAAACAAAATTATAGAAAGCAGAAATAGACCAAAGTATAGAGTCAAATAAGTTGTACCTTGTGGTAAGCCGTTTGCTCCTATAAGGTGGCTGCAACCCATGAACCTTTGGAGAACCAACGGGATGATGATTAAATCTTAAGGAACTTAAACAGATCTCTTGATTGAAATCCATGCTACTATTAGGAGAATCAGAAACATAGTCTGCTGTTGGTTCGACAAAACAACCAGCTTTCTCTAGTAATGTGTCCTCACAAAACTCTTTCCAACTGAATAAGACAAGTTGAAAATTATCATTGAACATGCAATGCATTTTGAGTGCAACATCAAAGCAAAAAAAATTATACAATACTGACCGTGCAGATGCTTCCTGAGCTTCAATATTCAAGCTTTCACTGGCTCTTGAACCTGATTTGAGCACAACTTTTAATATCTCACCCCTGCACCATATCAGGTCGGATTTGCATGGCTCGAGTTCCAGAAAACAAGACCAGTCCCAAAGCTTTGAGAAAATTTCAGGATTTAAAACAAGAAAACGGTATGATATGCGAGCAGCATGCAGTCCATGGGACTCAACCTGAAAAAAGAGGACATTACTAGGTAATACACAAAAGCATATCCTAAAATCATTTCTCAAAAAATCATCACAAATGCACTGACCATAACATGTTTCCCTGAAAATCTTTCAAATGGAGCAGGTGCAAATTTGAAATAGCTTAATACAGAACTGCACCAAAGAGTGAATCAAATCACAATTTTGTAACTTGTTAACAAATTAACAAATACTATATTCACATCACTATAAATCAATACTATAACTGGATCATTATAAATTATCAATAAGCAACAAATATTGTCAATTATGGAAAGGGTATGCTACTTGACAAGATAGGGTGATAGATGGTGATAAAAGTGCACAAAACTTAGAATTAATACAAGTATATGCCCTTCAAAAGAGCCAGCTAACTATAATACAAATTTCTAAATATAAAAGGATAACTACTGTCAAAGTTGTTGATAATAATCATCACTCCCTTGAGTTTGAAATTTAGAATTTAGAATTGGATGACAGATTTCCACATCATTTTCTTTTTTTATAAGTAGTTTACTTCACAATGCTAAAATGATGGAGGAATTATAAAAGAAAATAAAAAATTTATTTTGTTGGACAAAATGGAAGAATTATTACAACTAAACATAAATACTATCCATGCGCAAATGCGTACAAACTGCACACACATAGGACAATTGTTGCATTGCTGCTGTTAACATTATTAAATTTAAAAAAATAATAAAAAATATTGCAAATAAAAAAAAGGAAAGATTATATCCTCCTAAGAGATATAGAACTGGAAAACAAGGCCAGTAGTACGGTAAATTGCTCTCCAATTCCCCACACACATGTGCACGCAGATACCTATATTTTTTTTCGTTTTCAATATAAATTTCCACATAATAGCAATATAATAATATTTCTATAGCATTTAGGGAAGTACCCAAGACTTGCAAATAAACAAAATTTTACACTGAGTGTTTCATAAGTCATAGAAATAGAAACTAGACATATCCTAATTTTATATGACAATAATTAACATCAATTTAAAATCTTAATTTTCTATGACAATAATTAACATTACTAACAATAAACTGAATCTAAAAGGAGCATAAAAGGTATAGATGGCTAGAGACAAAAAATAACTCAAAATTTGGCTCTTACTACCATATTTTAAAATAAAATAACGACCTCATCAAGTTCTGCTCATGAAGATCGAGAGCACGACAGAAGGCTAAACAAACATGTTCATGAAGATCAAGACCCCTTCCCAGTTCAACATAGTACTCTACAACATTGGCAACATCATCCAAGACAATGTCTGAGTCAATTTCCATAGCATCATCCACGGTATTAGACCTCAAATTTGGTACCAAATGAAGCAAAGCAACAGCTTTATCTACAAATTTTCTAGCAATTGCCCGGAAACATCCCATCAATGGAATTGTATAACTAGGATGCAGAAAAAAACCCACTAACACATTAACCACTTCCTCTTGTGTAACCAAGTTCCCCTGTACCCAGCAATAAACAAAAAAATAAAAATGCATATTAGTTATTGAATTGCGTCAATCAAATTTTTCTTTTCTTTTCTGTTTTAATGAATTAGTTTAAAAAATGACTCATAATTATATTAATCACTTGAACTTATATATATGCCTTGTTTGGATCTTATAGCGCAAGCACTTATTGAGCTTATGTAAAAGCTATTTCTATAGGAAAAGATAAAGGCCTTGTTAGGATAAACAGCTTAATTTGCAGCTTATACATAAGCATTTATATGATAAGGGCTTGTGTATAAGTTATCTCTATAACAAAAGATAAATGAAGTGAAATTGTTATAGGTTATCTCTATAACAAAAGATAAAATAAAGTGAAATTGTTTAGGTATAATCTATAAGTTGTTTTCCTAAGTTCTCCCAAACAATCTCACAAGGGCTTATGCCAGTAGATAGGCTCGAATAAGTCAATCCAAACAGGCCGAAAATAAAGATAAATTATTTCCGCATAAGCAATAAGTTATTTTCACTTTTTATATCAGAGAACTTAAGAAAATAAGCATAAACAGTCTCTAAAAACTGATGTCATCGGATAAGATGAAATAAGTCAACCAAACATGGCCATATATACAATAGAAAAACTAAGTGAATTGAGGATAAAATATACGGACTGGTTGTCTTATTTGAGTTTATCTACTAACATAAGTTTTGTTTGCCTGTTTGGGAAAACTTACGATTGACAGTTTATGACAATTTTCATAAGCTTTTAACTACTTATTTTCATAAGTTCTCAAATATAGCTTATAAAAACAACGTATGGTATTTACAAAAATAATTTAATGTTGTTTTAGTTTTTGCTATAAAGATAGCTTATGCAAGCTTATCATGATAAGCAGTTGTACTATAAGCTGCAAATAAGTTGTTTACCCAAACAGGCCCATAGTTTACTTATCTTCATATAAGCCGTTGTTTTCACATTGGAGAACTTAAAAAAAATAAGTTGAAAACAGCTTATGAACAAACGTAATAACTCATAATTTGTTTTCACACTAAACTTATGTGATCCTATAAGCTCAACTAAGCCAAACCAAACAAGAAATGAATGTAAAAAGAGGAATTAAAGATTGAAGCCATACCTTCTGAGCTAACGCATCAATCTGAGGAAACAATTGAAGCTTTGGACAACGATCAAGCAATCTCCGAAGCGCCAGATGAACGGTGAAGCTTCCGTCAATCGACATTTCAACCTAAAAACACTTCTCTAACAAAATTGAACGGTTAATCGAGTAAGAATATATAAAAACAAGAATAAAAATCGAAAATAAGGATAAAATCGTTTAGTTTCAGCAACGAGTATAAAAATTGAGATGAAATTCGGAGATTGTGTTCGCGTGAGATGATTGAAGATGAAGAATCGGAGAGTTTGTTGAAGAATCGAAAGCTTCGTCGGAACGGAGGAAGCGGTGGTGTGAGGTGTGGGGTTTATGGTGCCGTGCAGGGTTTCTGAATGGCGCGGTGAAGGGTTTTAGGGTTTAAGGGCTTTTATATGCACGTTTTCGTACAAGTCGGTAATAATGGGGGCGCACGTGGGACCCTTTTTACGTCTTTTTTTTTAAGTGTGTTTTCGTAATAAAAAACGGGTCCGGTTGTTGTAGAATTAAAAAAAATGAAATTTTTTAATTTTAAAAAAAAATTATTAAAAATAATAGAAGTTATTTCATGATGCATTAACCTTATGCGGCTCTATACAACTTTATGAAGAACATCAATGGTTGAAAAATATTTCAAGTTCTAACTCGTAATAACACACCCACTCTACCTGTGTAGCCCGACACCCGAACAAATTGAAGAGGCAAATGATCATAATTGGACCAAGATTTAGTGGATGAAGTTATCATCAGATTTACGATTTTTTTGCCCGAAATCAATTGATCTTGAGCCTTGAAATAAGTTGTCAAAGATCAAATTAAAAATCATTTCAAGTTGCTATTCTCAAAATCGTTGATGGCTATGGTCAAAAAATAGGCTTTCACCCACCACCTCCCAAAAAAATTGGAGATGTAAAACTTAGATTATTTGGTTTTGAACCCTATATGATTGTACACTTAAATCTATGTGGCACGTTGAGTCACATTTTCTTGATTACATGGTACGCTGATTGTATAATTATTATTATTATTTTTTAAAAATCTAAAAATGAGTTTTTGTTTTACTATAAAAAAAAAAATTAAAACACTCAATTTTTGTTTCCAAAAAGTTCATCCTCTCTTCTCACTTCTCTATTTATTCATCATTTTCTCCTTCCTCTTCTTTTCCATAAACTTCATCCTCTCTTCTCACTTTTCTTCATGAAATTACAACAGCAACAACAACAACTTCACATATAAATCCAGCAATAAATTCATCACATTCAACGATTTTACCATCCAACAACAACAACAAATCAATGTTAATCCAGCAACAACAAATCCATAAAACCCTTCCAAAAAAACAAATAAATGCTCAAAATCTTCATAGTCCAATGAATCGCGAGTCAACACTTTATAGGTATGAAAATTCAAGATTAAAAAAGCTTATTTTTTCGATAATTTATCAACATACACAGACCCAAAAAAAATCCCCAAAAACCGAATTTGTAGAGGAATCAAATAATAAAACATAAATCTGAATTTCAAATTGTAGAGGAAAGGGAACTGAATTATGGACAAGTGAGTTCTTATGATTGGACAAGTGACACCTATTAACCCTAAAAAAAATCACCTATGATTAGTCAAATGAGTTCTTATAGTAAGCGTTCTCACTCCATAAGAAAGATCCTCGAAAACAATAAAAAATAGTTTATACTACTTCAAAGTTTTATTAACCAAATAAAAAATATAGATTTTGTGAAATTTTACCATTAAAACACTGTTAAAGAGAACATGGTGCATAGATAGATGAAGGGGGAAGATTTTGTGCATAAATATATTAATGTTCTCATTTTTTTTTTCAAATAAAGTTGGACAATTGATTTAATCTAAGAGTACTATTTAATTGTTCCACCGACGTGGGACTTGATTGAATTCTCCCCTAGAATCCACCATACTATAATGATTCTGTTAATTTGAGTTTTGTGCAAATATAAGCAAAATTGTTCACTAGACTCTTTAACTTAATTTCAGGTAATATTTATGTCATTTATATTCTTTATTTTCAATTTAATCCTTTATATTTTAAATGCAGGCAATATTATAGTTTTTTTATCTAAAAATTTCAAAAACTCAAAATACTTAAATCCTCATCATTAAAACTCATATCTTCATACACACCTAAACCTAGATCTTTATTTAAAAAAATATAAATCAAATTTCATTCTTTGTGGATAATAACAAAATCCCAAAATTGTAAGATGGGCTCGTATAACCTCTCAATTACTTCTTCTCCCTTAATTTTTCTTGCAATCTACATACTCATTTTTTTAAAATTGCTCAACAGTCATCAAAGATGGAGATGGGAAAAATAGTTACAAAAGCAGTTGATTGCCTTGCCTCTGGCCAAGTTCAATTTAAGGAGCAGACGGTACAAAATAAAGTTGAGACTTGATATGTTGGAAATATAAAAACAAAGATTAAAGTGTCGCAAAGGTTTGGTAAAAAAAACCATATCATATAAAAAATAAAATCAACTCATATTTCAGATCTGGTTTTTGTGTTTAGGACAAAAAAGATTTATATTTTCGTATTTAATTTTGAAAGCTCTTTTGGTTAATGAAGAATGATTGTTAGATAGTCCTCGTGAGCTTAACTCAGTTGGTATGAACAATACATAATACATGCAAGGTCTAGGGTTTGAATCTCGACCAACACCAAAAAAAAAAGGATATTAGATAAAAAAGTTACTAGACTGGTATTGTTGGGCATTTTAGGTTTTTAAGTTATTAGAGATATTTTAGGTTTAATTACATAGCTTCTTGTAATATTTTAACAAGTTATGCAAATTCACGTTATTGTTATTCTAATAAAACCTAGTCGTCTTTTTTCTTTACTAATAAAACCTAGTCGTCTTTGTTATTGTTTCTCTTCCTTTGACTCCATATATTATTAACAAATCTGAAGATCTCCATATGGTAGTTTGTTGTTATCGGAAACTTAGGTCACATGCATATGTCATTAGAGTCACAACCCCGAAGTCGTGAATTGACTAACTTTTTTGTAGGTGGAATGTATGTTTTGATTGATGGTGAATTCGACATAATTGTTGTTTTTTAAGGAAAATTCGACATAATCGTACTGAACTGTTATAATTTTGATGAACTGTTATAATTTTGACAAAAATTACAGTTTTATCATGATTTCATAATCAAGATGCAACCTCAATAATAACATAAAATAGATACTTTTATTTATGTTAACATACAAATAAAAATGTAAACAAAGCTTAGTAAAATATGTACTTTTGTTTATCACTACATCAACAAATCACATGAACACGCGGTTCCTTAAATGTAAATTTCAATCAATTAATGTGAATGGATCCTTATTCCTCATCAAAGTTCCAAATATGTGATATTCGATTCAGCTCTGGCAAAATAACAGTAGCAAGATCAGGTCTATCACGTTTTCTATACTCAGTACACTTTAAAGCCAGCTTAGCACATGCCAAAGCCTCTTCAACAGGACAATTTGGCACATTTGGATCAAGCACATCCATGAAGTTTCCTGTTTCTATAGCTTCTTCAACTAAATAAGACAAACCCATTGGAGGCTTTGCAGTGATAATTTGTAGCAAAACCATACCAAATGAAAATATATCTGATTTCACACCCAATAATCCAGTTTGTTGATACTCAGGATCAATGTAGCAAAATGTTCCAGCTGCGCCTGTCATGCGATATTGTGTGGTTTTGTTGGCTATCGAAGCAGGAACTAGTCGCGCCAAACCAACATCACTGATCTTGCTAACGTAGTTTTTGTCTAAGAGAATGTTTCCTGGTTTCATATCACGATGTACTATTGGATCTGGCTTTGATTGGTGAAGGAAAAGAAGGCCAGTGGCAATCTCATATGCTATTTTAAAACGATTTTTCCATGGAATTGGTGGAGTCTTGTCTTTTTGAAATAAACGATCTTCTAAACTTCCGTTTTCCATGTGTTCATACACAAGGCATCCAAATTCTGGACATGCACCTAGAAGGAGCACCATGTTGGGATGTCTAATTTTGCTTAAAATAAGAACCTGCATTGAATACATTTATGGTACATAAGGGCGATGAAACTCACAATAATTAGTAGGATATACGAAAATTTTAGCCAATAAAAGAGGGTACTAAAAAGACAGTGTCAAAGTGTTAGTATTTCGCACTTATACATCTTCATAGACAGTTCATATTTAAAAACGGGTTAATTAAGTAAATGGTCCATATATAAGGTCATATAGTTTTAGTCCTTGTAATTTTTTTCGTCAGCATTTTTAGTTCATAATTAAAAAGGTCATATATTTTATAATTATTGAACAAATATAGTTACCTCTTGTTGAAATTGCTTCTCTCCATGAGCTAAATCAGGTTTAAGAACTTTTATAGCAACAACAGTATGATCAAGCACACCCTTAAAAACAGGTCCATACCCCCCTTCACCAATTTTGAGAGCATTGTCAAAGGCATTAGTTGCAACTTGAATTTCTTTAATATTGTATCTTCTATATGGAACGCTATTATACACAACTTCTTGCAATGTTTTTATCCTTTGTTTTTCCTCATGTTTCACTTTTAATTCAGCTAGCTTTCTCTTTTGAGTTTCTATTTCCGCAAGACGCTGTGACATTTCGGCCGATTCCAAAGCAGCTTTTGCTTTCTGTCTCTCTACTTCAGCTAAAGCTAATGCCGCCTCTTCAGCAAACCTTGCTTTTTCGACATTTTGCTCTTCTTCTTCTCTAAACTTTTCAATTTCACTTGCCTAAATGAAAAATAATCGTCTTTTAGAATTTTTTTTCATTAATTTATTAAATCTATTTGTTTAAAGTTAAATTCAAGCATAATTTTCTTAACATTATGTTGTTACCTTCAGTTTTGCTAAAACAGCTTCTCTGCATGCCATACCATACTGCTCTGTTGTTTTCTTCAATTCTAGTTTTAATTTCTTTATTTCTGCCTCAATCCTTATCTGTAACTATATGATAATTCATGCAAAAGGAGAAAATAAAGTTAATAAACACATGATCTAAGTAGTTTGATATCAAATCAATGGTTGGAAGTGATTACTGCATGAAAGTACACAAAATTGTGACACATACCAATATATAACATATTACACTCAAGAACCTCATTATTTTGATACATGCAGAACTTGATAAAGTATAATTCGTCAATGCACATAAAATTTGGTTAATTTTCCAACTGCCAAATTCTGTGTAAAATAAAAGGGCATGTATACTTACCGGTGGTTTTGAAGAAAGTAAGCACTTCGTATTATCCGAATTTATAACCTCATGATTTCCATGTTTCCCTGAACTATCATTACTATTGGCAGGAGAACTTCTATTTGACGAAGTTTGCGACGAGGAGCTTCCTGCTGATAATCTTGGACCTCTGGGTGAATTGTTATCTTCAAGAATATTGGATTTATATGGTGTCATTAGTATAACATCTTTCATATCATGTAATGGTTCCCAAGCTTTGTTTGCATCTTTGAATGGTTTCCTTTATAAAGTAACGAGACAACAAAATACACAACATCATATAGTTAGTAAAGTAAAACATTAAGGTTCATCGCCAATCATGAAATTAAAAGAAACTGATGAATTTTAAATCAATTATATTCTCTCTCTTTTTTTTATTTGATTAGAACATGTTGTTCACTTGTTTGGCAAGTTATCTCATTTCTTTTTAGGATGGCTGATTTATATGTTAGAATTCAATTGTATTTGTATCCAACTAATTTTGTACAAATGTGTGTTGTTAGTCCTACCAATAAATTAAAAAAAAATCAAGTAAATTCCTATTTTGTTTATTAAAGATTCAAATATATGTTGCTTTTAAGTGACATGGAAACAAATTATCATGGACAAGAATCTCAAAATAGCATACAGAGGCTCTTAGATTCATCCTAAACTATTTTTGCTCGATATGGCTCATAATTATCGACTAGTCGATGGGTCGCTCGAACGAAGATTAATATTGTGAATTGAACTTTAGTATTTAAATGTAAGTTGTACCATGTCAATCTCATGCTTAATTAATAAAAAGGTCATGCAATTGCACCATAGTCGATGAAATAAGCACAATTGACCGAACTCCATGATCAAAATTGCTTTCATATCTTTTACCTTTGAACCAAGTTGCTATTCTAACAATTTTAAATTTACTATTTTAGTATTGGTAGAATTTTGACGTTGACGACCTAGCATATTGATAATCCCATGTGTTTTTTCCTTGAACAATTACGTCTTTGATGCTTCACTTAAAAAGGTCTTTCATTAAAGTTCATTTTAATCCTTCATATACATTAGGTTAGGTTGACACTCTCACACACTCCAATTGAATTATGGGTTTTCATCCACCAACTAGAGTGGGAAGTAAAAAACATCCTTTTAAAAAATAAAATGTACTTATAAGGTTGGTTTGATGGTTTAGTAGGAGTTAAGGAGTTGATAGATAAGAAGGTCAACAATTTATCTTTATTTTCAATATAATGCTAATAATTACTAACAATATAAACATTGTCCGTTTAAGGAAACAAGTTAGAGTGTATTTTTTGTTCCCCTATTTTCAAAAAAAATAAAAATTAAATTGTGGTCTCCGTTTCAAAACCTGATTTTTTTGTCCTCAGTTTTATTTTTTTGGCTCGAAACTTTAGTTCCTCGCCTCATTTTTGGGTTTTTTTTTATGATGTGGTTTATTCATCGTTTGTGATTTGGCAACATTTATTATACATATTTTAGATGATATGGATATTTAGTGTGGCCTTATAAGTGCTGCCACGTCATAACTAAATATGTCACATAATAAAAAAAATGACCAAAAAAACATTATTAGGCATATTTTAGCTGGATATTTAGTGTGATCTTATAAGTGCTGCCACATCCTAAATAAATATGCTACATAATAAAAAAAATGACCCCAAAAATGATATGAGAGACCAAAATTCATAAAAAGTTAATTTGGAGGGGGAAAACAATTTTTAAGATAATGAGACCAAACCTTATTTTTTTTTTCAAAATTAAGGGGACCAAAAGTGCTTTTAAGCCAAAAAATAAATATATAATTTGTATCATACCTGTTTAAATCTTCACAATTAGGGGTATGAGCAAAAAGCTTATTTGGCTGCATGAATTGATCATTCCGCAAGAGTGTAACTATGTCTCTTATAGATTTAGTTTGTGGGGCATGAGTACTATTTTCATCACGAGGAGGAAAAGGAGGCCCTGTTGGTCGAATATGTTGTACTTTTCCTTTTGATATAACATACAATGTGCTTGACTCTGGCAATGACTTAGCTAAGGTAGATGACATATCAACTTCTTTAAATTTCCTGTCACATGTAAATGAGAATATTGGTTAAAAGAGAAATATGTTAATCAAGGTTTTACAATAACGTAATTATAAATAAATGTAGATAATTATGTAAGATTAATTAGTTAAGACCTTATAAGAACACTCCAAGGGGAAACAGAAGCACCAATGACAACATTGCTGATAAAATTTTCAACGACATAAGCAATAAGAGCACTAGGAACATCAATGTCATGCAAGACCAATTCCTTTGCCTCAATCTAAAATGATCAACATTCATAATTATCAACTTGTTGTATATAATATAAAGATAAAAACATGGCATATTTTTGGGGAAATCTATCCTATTTATCAAGCATCATTTCTAATTCAGATGTAAATGTAGGAATTTAATAAAAAGATTACACAAACTTTGAAAATTTATTAATTCTTACCCCTTTTCTAGCACAAAATCCACGGAAGGGAAGAAAAAATTGGTGCAATTCTTCATGAGTTGGTGGACGGCCATGTTTAGGAACATCAACAATATGATCACCTGCATTAAACCAAATTCAAAATTCCATAATACAAATAATTGGGTGCATGATCCCATACACATTAAATATTTGGCCAACCTAATATATCATGTCAACACATGTTCTAAATTGTTGCATGCACACATAATCACAATAGAGTCCACAATATAAAGATTTTGGATAACTCCGCAATCAATCATAACTGCAATTGCAATTCGCAATTGCAGCAGAAGCATTTGTTTGCGATTTTTTGAATATCAAGAAGGGTGTTGTCGGTTGTAACTACAATTTAAAATCATTGCCAATTTGTAAAAAAAAAAAAAAAAAATCATTATCAATTCTATATTCATAAATCGTTTTATTTAAATTCAAATTATAGCCATCCGTTGTATCATAGGTTAAAATATGAGAATCTAGGTAAAAAGACAAAAACAAGGTTTTGTTAAAATTTATGATGGAAGGCTGATTTTTTTTTTTGTTGATGTAGGAAGGATGAATGGGAGATAAGGAGAAGAATACCTACTGGAATTGAGGGGTTTGGTACGAACATGAATGAGAATGCATTTGGAGTTCTTCTTTAAAAGGTGGTCCACAGCCCATTTCACCGCGCACTGGCTATTCCGACCGGTGTTTATGGCAATGACGGTGGTTTTGGCGGCGGTGGCAGCTCCTAATTCATTCGTAATCATTTGCATGAAGAATTAAGGTTAGTTATTTTTTTAGAAAAAATAAGGGGTCTTGTCTCTGTTTCTATCCCATTTCAATGTATACATGAATAATAACTAATTTTAAATTAACCAAACCGTTATTAACCACTTTTTAAACCTCTGGCTTCAAGTACAAAACCCATTAGTTGGATTTTATTTTCTAACAAACACTTGTTTACTTCATTATATGTGCATGTATGTGTGTATCTAAGTTGGATCAAATAATGATGAGTTCATTCAACTTTAATAAAAAGTCACAAATTTTTCTAAAGCTTATTATTAGAGATGGTTAGGGATACAAATAGATATATAGCTGGCACGATATACACCACAATTTCAATTAGGGTACTTCTTATCTAAAAATAAAATTAAAATGAATATGGCACCTGGTTTTAAACGTAGATTTGTCTCATTTGATTGATTTTGTTATTTTACAATTTCTCAAGTTTTCTTTTGAAACACTATTATTAATTTATTAAAAAAATAGTGTATAAAGTTTATAAAGTATAAACACAGATAGACATATCAATTTGCAGTTTTGCACCTATAAGATTTATCAAAAAATAAAATAAATCTCGCAGGGACTACTTAGAGGTCTATGCTTTGGAAAACAACTCAAGGCACTTTAGGGGCATGTATCATGCTCATGCTTTGCAACATCCCCATCTTATCTTAGTAAATATTACACGAACACCTTCGTGTATGTGGACGCACGTGCGTAAAATAAGAGAAATGCTGACAATCTACATCTTTCAGTCACTATTATAATAGTGACCGGAGTTTGTACTATTTAACACAGGCTTAATAACACATTATTTATCTATTAAAATCCGCTAGTTTAATTAACCAATCAATCAAACAACCGATTTAATCAAAGAATACAGTCATACACAAACTATCATAAAAGTAACTTTTGAATATTCGCTTATTTATAAAGTAAATTCATATTTTCCTAAAAAAAAATGTAGAGTCATATTCATAAAGTTTATTCTTGTCAAAAAAATATTCATAAAGATTATAAAAAAATTGACATCCATATTTTTCTATGAGTCTCGTTACTTAGACAACCATATTTTAAAGAACATTCATTCAACATCTACCAAGAGTTAGCACCGAAATTTATGTTTTCTGTAGATGATGTAGTCTAGCTTGGAGAGTTGGGGAAAGAATTGAACGAGAGGCTAGAATCTTGGAGATCACAAACCTTAGAAGTGTGTAGTTTTCGTTTGAGTAGAACCAAAACAGAGTATATAGAATTTAACTTAAGCAAAAGGCGAAGTAGTTTCATCTTGGAGGTGAAAGTTGGAGATCATAACATACCCCAAGTCACGCGGTTTAAATATCTTGGGTCCGTAGTACAAAGTGACGGAGAAATATAAGCATATCGTAAATCATTGTATTCAAGCTGGGTGGCTGAAATGGAGAAGAGCCTTGGGTGTTTTGATGTGATAAGAAAGTACCACTTAAGTTGAAAGGAAAGTTCTATTGGACATTAGTCAGACTGACAATGTTGTATAGTTCGAAGTGTTGAGCGGTTAAGTGCCAACACGAGAATCAAGTAAGTTGACGGGGGCTCACGATGTTGCGCTAGATAAGTGGTGAGGCTAGACGTGATATGATTATGAATGACACCATTAGAGAGAGTGGGGGTTGCACCTATAGTAGAAAAGTTGGTAGAAAACATGCTTGGATGGTTTGCGCATGTAGAGAGAAGACCTGTAAATGTCGTCGTATGAAGCCTAGGAAAACTATAAGAGAAACTATTAGAAACGATTTAGAGGTTAATGAGTTTGATCCAAATATGGTTTATGATAGAACACTATGGCGTAATTTGGTCCATATAACTGACCCCACTTAGAGGGATAACACTTGGTTGTTGTTATTATTCATCAACCAACAAACCAAACAAAATAACCACTCTCTCATGTAACATGACTCACATCTCCTTCCTCCTTCCACCATTGTCGTCATCAATGTCGATTCTTTTGTCATTGGAGCTCAAACTGAAAAAACCAAACAACGAATCGCCAATTCCATCGTCTCATCCTCTGTATGTGATGACCTTTTATGAACTCCAAATCACTCCTATCCCAGCGTACTTGTCGCCATCCATAGATCCAGTCTCTGTGACTTCAAGTCAAAAGTCATTATTCAAGTATCAAACTTCGATGAATGACATCACTCCCAATGTTTGCGATGCATGTTAGTTTTTTTTACAATGAGACGATTTATGTCCCATCAAATCGTTGTAATCGACGGTTGTCACTTCAAGATTGTTTGTACCGACGAATGACATTGCAACAAAAACATCGTTGAAACCCAACACTCTAGACACCATGAGCAAGAGTTGACGACGAGAGAAGGACAAAGAGAAACAACAAAGGAGACAAAGAGAGGGGGGTTTGGGGGGAAGAGAGAGAGTGGTTGTTTTGTTTTTGTTTTTCTGTTTGAATGAGTCACAAATTGGCAAAAATCAACAACAACAAAAATAGGTAAAAGGAACTTTTTAAATTATTTTTGAATTTTATAGAGGTATACATCAATTTTATTTTTGTTGGGACCAAAATCAAAACTAACCATATTTGCAAGCACGGAAAACATATTTTATTCTTTCTTATTTCTTAACCAAACACATATTTTACCCTTTCTTGTTATTGATCTTATATGCATTTTTATTTTAATCTCTCGGTTCTCAAGGGAAAACGGTCAAAACACCAATAATTTGAAGTTTGTGTAAAAGATAAATAAAATTTGGTCAAAAACTTTTTCAGCCAAAATTTGAACTCAACTTCTTGCAAACGTTTCAATATTAATTGGAACTCATAAATCATTCGAGTCTAATCACTTAATTTTTCTTTTATTGATTTTATCACCCAAGTAGATAAAGTAAAAGTTAAATTTTGCTTTTCTTCGACTTCAACGTTTCTCCCCAAAAAAAACTAATTAACAAGTGATCTAATGGTTAAAAATCTAGCATTTAAGCATGTTTTTTGAGCGGCACTTGGTTGCAAGTTAACTCCTTAACACTGTAGTAATCGGTTCGAGACTCTTCATTGGGATAAATTAACAATCAAACTTCATATCTATCTCTCTTCGAATCCTACAAATTCTCAATGTTCAACGTTTCTCTCTCCTTTTTATAAAAATAATGGAGTATTAAAATACAAAATTTCCTTTTTCACAACATTGGTGTTATTTGACCATGTGAAATATAACATCATGGATATCGTATTTAAGCACACTCAACATACGAATTAGATTCCCCACGGGTACGCCATGGATATCGCATGGCATTATAATTGATTTTGACCGTCTGATTTTAATTTGATAGTCAAAATTATTTTACCGTGTGAAACAAAATTTAAAATTTGAACTTTTTTTTATTTTATCTAAAATCACCGGTCACAATCCATTACAATGAAAGCTGTGTGAAATTCTTATCGTAGGAATCCAGGTCCCTCAACAAACATATCATTGTCATTTCATTATTGTTATGTTTTATACATATCCTACAACATTATTGTTATCAAAATATCTATGTTTGATTTGTCAAAATAAAAATTTGTTTGTTTTCTTAAAGAAATCATTTGTTTAACATAATAAGTTATAACTATATTTTTTTTATCGTATTAGTCACTTAAATTTTGTCACTAAAACATATTGTTTTATTCTATTAACTTGATGATGTGAGTTTGTTTCTATACTAAACCTTTTTAGTTTGAAGGATACAAAATTTGTGTTGTTTTCGATGTATTCTACGGATTTGAGATTTGAATTCCTTGCTTATTTATGGATTAAATATGCAATTACTCCCGAAATTGTAAGTTTCGTCAATTACCCCTGAAATTAACAAAACTTCAATTATCTCCTGAAATTGCACAACGTTAATCAATTTACCCCCTCCGTCGAATTCTTCTGTTAGTCAACGTGACGTTTTGCAAATACCCCCCGAAGTTTTGCACTTATGTGCAAAATGCCACCCGAACTTGAAAATTTATATATATATTTTTTTATCCTTATCTCAAAAGATATTAAAAGCAAAAAATTAACGGTTAACTTTAATACTTTAAACTCTACTTGAAAAAACCCATATATTTTATTAATAAACTATTCAACTTATAAGGTGTACCATGAATAAAAACATGAGTACAAATATGAACAACAAACTAAACAACTAATCTTAGCTTATTTGAATATGCAAATGATTGATCCGCTAGTTATTTTTGTAATCCCATTAACCATCAAAAGAAATGAGGAGGCAAAGGTGCAATCTTTTTTCCATCTGCGTCTCATAAACTTGCATGAAGCACATGGTGAATTTCCATCATTTTTTTTCTTCAAAAGAAAATTATAAAACAAAAGAAACAAAGAAAGTTTATAGAAGACAAAACAAATGAACATAGCATACAAATGTTAGCAAATTGTTGCAGGTACCTCTTGCTTTTTTTTAGTGTTTCTTTTAATTTCTTTGATGATTAATGGGATTATAAAAACAACTAGTGGATCAATCATTTGTATAATCAAATAAGTCAAGATAAGTTCTTTATTTTGTTGTTCTGTTTTGTACTCATGTTCTTATTCATGGTACATCTTCTAGGTTGAATAGTATGTTAATAAAATACATGGATTTTTTCAACGAAATAAAAAACCAAGATCGCAGAGTTTAAAGTATTAAAGTTAATCGATAAGTGTTTGTCTTTAATATCTTTTGAGACGACGATAAGAAAATAAATATATAAATTTTGAAGTTCGAGAGACATTTTGCACATCTCTTACTTATAAATGTTAACCCGTCTCGCTATACTTAACCTAATTTTTCCCTCCACGCTTTTGCATTTAATGTTTATCTAAAGTAAAATAAAAGGGTTAATTAAGTTTTTAGTCCCTATAAATATTCACAGTTTTTTAGTCCCCACAAAATAAAATCACACTTTTTAGTCCCTATAAAATTTTCCATCAACATTTTTAGTCCCTATAAATTTTTCCATCAGCACTTTTAGTCCCTGTCAAAAAATTTCATCAACAGTTTTGGTCCTTAAAATGCTTAAGGAAAATGTCACAAGGACTAAAAAGTGTGATTTTATTTTGTAGGGACTAAAAACAAAACTGTGAATATTTATAGGGACTAAAAACTTAATTAACCCAAAATAAAATTATGTTTCTAATTAGGCTTAAATATGATAATCGTCCCCGTAATTTGGGCCAGTTTTGATTTTCGTCCCTGTGAAAAAAAAAATTTGAATTACATCCCTGTAAAATATTTTTTGTTTGAAAAAGATCCCTGGGCCCACTTCATGGCTGACTTGGCATGGTTTTGGCCATGCGGCAGTTGTTGACTGTGCAACTTTTGCCACGTGGCGCTGACGTGGCAGTCCACGTAATTAAAAAATTAAAATTAAAAATAAATTATGGAAATTATTTTTTAAATTTAAAATATCTGAAATAAATTTAAAAATCATAAAAAATTTCTGAAAATACTTTTCCGAAAAAAAAAATCTGAAAAAAAAACTTTGAAAATTAAAATTTTCGAAAACATAATTTTTTGACAAAAAACTGTTCAAATTAAAAAATTTGAAAAAAAATGTGAAAATTAAATATTCAAAAAATAGATTTTTAAAATTTGAAAATTATATATTAAATTTTTTTCAAAAATAATGACAATTATATTTTCAAAAGTTATAAATTTATAATTTTCGAAAATAAATTATAAATTTAAAAAAAAAATCTAATTTCTTGTTCTTTTACAAAAATTTTAATTTTAAAAAAAA